>OGNO01000006.1_pt1 | contig 264292 bp, 269 predicted proteins | sample 1573491 | NCBI WGS metagenome assembly OGNO01 (sample SAMEA2581900, study PRJEB24529) | metagenome | biome: Human gut stool | place: China | collected 2011
TCCTAAATTGATTCCATTTTCATCATATTCATAACCATTCAAGGTTTTAAATTTTACTGGTATTTCTAAATTCCCGTGATGTTCATAGTAATTCTGGACTAAGGCATAATTTTCATTCCAGTCATTATAATTTACTGTTTCAAGGCGCATTCCTAATTTTTTTAATAAATTTATTCTTTCTGGACTGAGCTTTGCTTTTTTATATGACTGTCTTTGGTTTTGAATCCACATTCCTAAATTGATTCCATTTTCATCATATTCATAACCATTCAAGGTTTTAAATTTTTCTGGTATTTCTAAATTTCCATTGTGTTCATAATATGCTGATGCAATATTATATTTAATAATCCATATTTCTTCAAATTTATTTTTCATTTTGTTTACATATGCCCCCTGTATTTGTTTTGGTATAGTACCACATTTTATTAATAATTGCAAGATGCATGGTGATTATTATTACTTTAAGAAGTAAATGCAATTTTATTTTTTTGTATTTTTAAAGTTGCATTTAGTCTAATAATGCATTTTAATATATCTCAATCAATTGTTTTGTTTAGAGAGCTAAGGAGGTTATACTATGAAAAAAGACTAACAATTGAAGATAGAATATTAATTGAGAATTTATTAAAATTAAACTATAAACTAAAAGATATATCAAATATAGTAGAAATGGATACTGTTATTGGAAAACAAGAAGATAAAAAATGTATTATGACTTTGTATTTCAGAAACAGTAAATTAATGCTTATGTTTTTAATAGATAAATATAAAACAAAGGCGGTTTCGGATATATTTAAAAGGTTAAGAAAACAACTAGGATATGATTTATTTAAAAAAATGTTTGAGATTGTTTTAACTGATAATGGTTGGGAATTTTCTAAACCGAATGATATTGAATTTGATTATAATACTGGGGAAAAACTAATAAATATATTTTATTGTAATCCATATTCTTCTTGGGAAAAAGGTGGAATAGAAAGAAACCATGAATTTATTAGATATATTATTCCAAAAGGAATCACATTTGATCAACAAACAAAAAAGAATGTTATTTATATGATGAACAATATTAATAATGTTAAAAGAAAAAGTATGGAATATAAAACACCATACGAATTATTCAAAAATATTTATGGAGAAGAGTGCACAAAAAAACTTCATCTAACCCACATAAAACAAGATGAAGTTGATTTGAGCTATAAGCTCTTAATAAAATAAGTTCTCAAAAAAAGAAAACAATTGATTAAATATACTATTACAAAAAGTTGCATTTAATTTGAAAATAAAAATGTAAACTCGTTTTCATAGTGCAATAAATTTCCTTTTTCACTATTTATTATACATATTTTCATAAAAAAATAAAGGTATAAATTGCATTATACCCTTAAATATCAATAATTTAATACAAATTGCATTTAACTAACCATTTATAGGATATCGTATACAAATAAAATGATTCTCATTATATATAAAGGAAGATTAAAATTATACAAAAAAGATTCAGAATTTTTTCTAAATCTTTGTTTTACCTTGACCTTCCTTTTGTTTCATTAGTCATTTGATAATTATATAGTCTTTCAAGTTGTTCGTTGTCTATATAAATCACTTTACCACCTTTGGGATTAATTTTTTCACCACCAAAAACTATCCATATTGCATCAAGTGGCATATCTGGCATTGAATCTTTACCATCAGTAAAAATTATTTTATTTTCAACTCGTCTTGAGAAAGCACCTACAGCAACGACAAAGTTAGTACCTCCTCCACCTTCAAGTCGCATCTTTTCTATATCTTCTTCTGTTCTAATCTCATGAAATCCATAAAATTCTGTATCAAAACATCCAACTTTTAATTTAGTATGTTGTAATATATTTTTACATTCTCTTAAAAAGTTCTTTAAGAATACTTCATTTATTGAGCCACTTGTATCAAGAACAATTTCAGTTTCTGGCATTGGCTGTTCTTCTAAATTAGCACTAACTACACCATCTTCTAATGTTGCATTTTTATAAGACCAATCAACATCATACTTAATTGCCTCCCTTAAAACATAACGCCAATCAATTATTGGTTTAGCAGTACCTATATCATTAACTGTTCTAATATCTCTATTCGTTGATGTGCCTGCTTGTGATGCTTGTTTTGAAATTACCTCTTTTAATTCTTCTAGCTGTTTCTTCTTATCTTCAAGGTTCTTTTTAAAAGCATCTTTTTCTCCCATACTTTCAAGTTCTTCTTGTTTCTTTTCAAGTTCAGTTTTCTCTTTATCTTTTCCTAATAATTTGTCTAATAAACTCTCTTTTTTATCAGTTTTTTCTCGTTGTTCTTTATGTTTTTTTACTGCTTGTTCCCACATACTGTGAGTATCATGCCCAACATCTTGTTTTGATTTATCTTCTTTTTGTGAATCTTCCCCAGATTCACCACCACTCTGTTCTTGTGATTGCTTTTCTTGCCCTTGTGAACCTCCACTACCTAAATTACCTTGTTGTTGTGATTGAGGTTGTTGTTGATTATTTTCACCTTGACTACCACCACTACTTTGTTGGTGATTTTGTTGACTATTGCCTTGTCCACTTTGTTGTTGTCTTTGTTGTTTTTCTTGTAATAATTTTTCATATAATTGTTCAGCGTCATAATTAATAGCTTCTGCCATATCAACAACACCGGGTGCCATTTTTAAACCATCTCGTTTTAAAAATTGATTAATAACACCATCAGTAGCAATATGCCATAATTCAGGATTCTTACCTTCACTTCTTAATATATGATTGAATGCAATATGACATACTTCATGGGCAAATATAAAAGTTTGTTCCTCAACACTTAATCCCTCTAAATATTCCGGATTATAATATATTGTTTCTCCATCTGTACCTACGGTTTGTATATCTTTATTTTCTTTATAACCTACACTTGCTACTACACTCCCAAAAAAAGGATATTTAACAAGCATTTTTCTTTTTAATGCTGCTATATCATATTTCATAACTTACACCTCAAATTCGTGCAACTAATGAAAATATTTCTTCACTTATTTTATCTTTATTTATTTCATTTGCAGTAACAATTATTATACAACTTTTAGGTAATTCAAATGTAGATATTTTCCTATGTTCTAATAATTCACAAAACTTTAATTGTTCTTCTTTAGAAATCGAATCAATTTTATCAATTACTAATATTTTACTGGCATTTGTACTTAATATTTCGTTAAGCCATTTAGGAGGCATAAAATCTGCTCCATCATAATGACCATTTAACTCTTTAATATCAACATTGGCAGGTACTACAACTGCACCATTCAAATCCTTACCAGATATAAAATCAACTAATATTGGTGCAACATTTGCTTTAATATATGATAATAATATTTCTTTCTTGTTTTCCATTATCTTCTTATACCTCCTCCCGGCATTTCAGCAAGTTTTGCTTCTGCAAGTCTTTCTAATTTACTTTCATCGCCATGTGTCCATAAAGCATCAAAAATTGCTCCAAACTCTGCTCCTAAGCCTGTAACGAATCCTCTAACTTTTTCTAAATTATTATCATCTACCCGTGTTAATCCCATAGTTGTTGCATATCTTTCAGCAGTATTTAATGACTGTATATCTCTATCGGTATAATTTCCATTTATTACATCATCTAATGTTATTACTTGTTGATTACAAAACTCAACAAATTCTCTTGTTATATCTTCACCTACTAATGCCCTTAACATTTCTGGATATCCTGTTGCATAAAGCATTTTAGAAGCCATTTCCCACTTTCTAGGATCAGCATTAGGTTTCTTGCCATCATACTTGCGTCGGAGTGTTTCACCCTTCTTATAAGCAATATAAGAATAAATTGCTGGATGTATATTATGTTCACTTGCCCACTTTAACCAACCTTCGGTTGTTGTTTTAATATATACATGAGCAAATCTATTGAATAATGGTTCTGCTAACTGATTTGCAGCTAATGAATCTTTCATATCATTTCCTGCTGCTACAATTCTAGCATTTTCTGGTAATTTCCAAATACCATTTACTTCTCTATCTAAAACTATATTAAACGCTATACCTTGAATACTTGGTAGTGCATTTGTTATTTCATCAAAGAATACTACATGAAGTCTATCTGGTTCCTTTTCACACTTTTCTTGTAATTTCTTAAGCCATGTTGGTGGAATATCCATCATTTCTCCTGTTGATCCATTATATACACTTTTACCATTTAAACTTTCTGGTGTCGCATTACGAAGATATATTATTTCGCAAGTAGGATCAATTTGTTTTACTCTTGCAGATTTACCCTCTGATGAAGGGCCATGCAAGAATACCGCTACACCACTTTCTATTGCTCCTCTTATGATTTCTTCTTCACTTACTGGTCCAAATTTTAAACCATAAGGGTTTCTTCTTCTTTCAGCTTGTTTTTGTTCTTCTTCAAATTGAGCTTTTTCTTCTGGTGTCATATCTTGAACACGAGTAAATGTTACAGTTTGAGTTAAATCTCGAAGCATATATCTATCAAGATATTCTTTCATTTCTGTTCTATCAAAATCACCTTTATAATTAGTATTTTTATCAAGAAACCTTATACCAGAAACCAATCCTTTTTTTGAAATTAAAATTCCTGTTCTATCATCTATCAACCATTTAACCGGTGATACTTCTACCCAAACGTAATCACCATTTCTATATTTAACACCATTTGAAAGCAGGAATCTCTTGCCACCAAAAACAGAGTTAGCTTTTATACGAATATATTCCTTTCCTTGATATTCGTATTCTTCATAGGTTACAGGTTTAAAGCCTGTATTATAGTCATCATATTTTACAGAATCAAAAGTGTAACTTCTTCCTGTTTTATTCATTCCTCTATTATATTCTGCCTTTAGTATATATTCTGCCTCTAGTATACTTTGCATTCTTGAATTAGCAGCATTTTGAGGATATTCTCCATATTCTACTTCTTCTGTTTCATTGTATCCCCTCACTCTGTTCGGGGAGATTTGGGAAAAGATTACAGAAGAGCACAAAACTGGGCGAACAGCACCATGGCGTTTATACCTACACTTGATGTGCCTAATACCATCCTCCTCGGCCGTGCGGACATCATTATTGCCATCATCAGATCTAGTCCAAAACCAACTAGTTCTACCAGTTAAAGATTTATCTTCATCTATATTATAATCAGTATCTTCACATAAATAACTACCTGTTAAAACACATAAATCTGTAATTGCAGCTTTTGTTCCATATTTTCTAATTACTTCTAATTGGGATTCACTATCGTTTCCCCAAATTTGTCCTTCTGACAATAAAGTTAAATCTTGACTATTCATTTTAATCATCTCCGTAATTATATTTTACCGTATAATAATTTGATTTTTTCTTGGTGTTTATCAAATTTTAATAAAATTCAAACATTCATCAATCCCTTGTATTATAAGGCTTTTTAACTTATTTATATACTTTGGGTATATCCTTTATTATCCCCTCTGTATTTGTTTTGATATAATAACACATTTTATTAATAAGCGCAAGATGCGCTGTTATTACTATTTTATATAAAAAAGTTAAACTTTCATAGTTTAACTTTTAATTGAGATCTAAATCAACTACCGTACACCCTGTATTTATTACGTCGACATGAAACTCTTTTACTAAATGGTTATTTTTTAAGTATTTATGAACGGCATTTTTTAAGATGCCATTTCCTATGCCATGAATTATAACGATAGTATGTTTTTGTAATTTATAGTTGTCATTTATAAAATCTTTTACTAAATAAACAGCATAATCCCTATCACAACCATGTAAATCTATTGTAGGATAACTAGATAATATCATTGACGCCTCCATATTTAAGTATTTTTGTTAGAGGAAAATTAAAATCTTTGTTGCCGAGCCTTGTAGTTGCTAAAGCACCACAGATATTTGAAAGTTTGATAGAATCTTCTAGAGAATAGTTCATTAGCATAAAATATAACAAGGCTCCATGAAAAATATCGCCAGCCCCAGATGAATCAACAGTATTTACTTTCATACTGGGAATTAATTTATATTCGTTACCTATTTTTGTGAATGAACCATATTCCTCTAGGGTAATAATTACTATATTTTTAAATTCATTCTCTAATTTTCGATGAATGTTTTTTAATTGTTCCATGTTTGATGGGTCAATCTTTTCTTGAGAGAATTTTTCAGCAAACTCTTTACTGCAGGCTACAACATTTACTTTATGAGCTAATGATATAACTTCGCTGTTATACTTTCCGGCATCAATAATAGATAAGGCGGTTTTATTATTTTTTAAGACTTGTTGGGATGTTTGATACTCTTCTCCATCAATTAGAATACCATCAAAATTTTCAGAAATTTTTATCAGTGGATGTTCTTTAGGCTTTACGGAAGTAACAATTGTCCTTGTACCATTTGTAGCAGCAAGAATAACTGCTTGATCAGTTGGAATGTCATTTCTTTTTACAATATATTTAGTACCAATTCCTAGATGTTTAAGTTCATTAATTATTTGCTCACCTTGATAATCGTTGCCTATCATCCCACATAATTCAACGTTTGAATGCCAGAAAGCTAGAGGAAGAGCTGCATTACGCATTGGGCCTCCTCCGCATTCTACATGGTGTGTAGTTCTAATTTTGGTATTTTCTTCTGGAACTCTTGAAACAGGAAAAGTAATGTCATAAGCAATGTGTCCAATACAAATTACTTTCATATATACCTCGATTCTAAATGTATTATAACAGATAAGAACAAGAAAAAAAAGATAAATTACTTATCTCTTAATTCGCAATTTAATTTAGTTGTCACCTCTAAGATAATTTTATTAAATACTTCCATTACCTCTTCATCGGTAAGAGTCCTTTCAGGGTTAATAAAATTAAGTGTAAAGGCTATTGATTTCTTGTCTGATGCAATATTTTCACCTGTATAAACATCAAATACACTTACACTGTCAAGCAATCTTCCTCCAGCTCTTTTTATAATAGCCATAACTTCTCCGGCAGTTGTGTTTTTATCTAAGATAAATGCCATATCCTTAGAAATTCCTGGATATTTAGGTGATGGTTTATATTTTAATGGTTTAATTTTACTCATTAATGCATTCAAAGACATTTCAAATACATAGACTTCGTCTTTACAAATATTTGGATGAACTCTACCAATGATACCAATCTTTTTTCTATCAAGGAAGATATCGGCACTTATTCCTGGATGAAGAGAAGTACAAGTACTAACCTCAAAACTATATCTATTTTTAAATCCCATGTACTCTAAAACGTTTTCTACTATACCCTTTACAATATAGAAATCATATTTAACTGGTTTTGTCCAACCATTACTTAGATAATTACCAGAACATAGTCCCGCAATTAGACTTGCCTCATTATAATCTTTATCATATGTTTTAGCTATTTCATATAAGCTAATGTCTTTTACTTTACGTTTTTTATTATATTCATATACATTTAATAGAGATGGAATTAATGTGGTTCTAACAACGCTTTTATCAACACTCATTGGATTTGGAAGAGTCTTGTTTTCTGCATCTCTATATCTAAATATTTTGGCCATTTCTGGTGATACTAAAGTATATGTTTTGGTTTCATTTAGTCCTAAAGTTCTAAGTCTTTTCGAAACTAATTTTCTATATTTTACATCTCCAACATATTCTCCACGTCTAATTGGGACTTTAGGAATAGTAGATACTAGATTTTGATAACCATATAATCTTACTATTTCTTCGGCAATATCATTAACGTTAGAATCTATATCTAGTCTTCTATTTGGAATAGTCACAATAAATTTATTGTCTACTAATTTATAGTCAAATCCTAATCTTTTAAGTTCTACTTTCATGTCATCAACAGTAATGGTAATACCTAAAAGTTTATTAACATCTTCTGGAACAAATTCAACTACTTTAGGTGTTTTATCGATAACATCATGTCTTATACATCCGGAAAGAATTGTTGCACCAGCATACTTTTCTAAAAGATGGCAAGCTCTTTTTAGGGCCATTTCTGTATATTCATAACTAAGTCCTTTACCATATCTGATTGATGCTTCACTTCTAAGATCTAGGTTTGCTGCTGTATAACGGATAGAAACAGGATCAAATATAGCAGCTTCAATTAAAATATCAGTTGTGTCTTGTTCTACTTCTGTGTTTTCACCACCCATGACGCCGGCTATACAAACTGGTCTATTACCATCTGTAATTACGATATCATTACTACTTAAAATTCTTCTTTTTCCATCAAGAGTAATTACTTCTTCCTTATCTTTAGCATCTCTTACTAGAATATGATTTCCTAATCTATTCTTATCGAAAAAATGTAGTGGCTGACCAAATTCAAGCATTACATAGTTTGAAATATCAACAACATTATTAATAGGTCTCATACCAGCTGCAAGAAGACGTTTTTTGATGAATTCTGGACTCTCTCCTATCTTCGCATTCTTAACCATCTTAGCTAAATAAAATGGACATTTTTCTGTTTCTACATCTAGAGTAAAATAGTTTTCTACATTATTTTGGTCTTCTTTGAAACTAAGGTCTGGTAGAGTAACTGGTCTATTTAGGATAGCACCTATTTCATAAGCAAAACCAATGTGGTAGTAACAATCATTGTTTCTGTGTTTATGAATATCTAGTTCATATAAGGTATCATCTAGTCCTAAATATTTAAGTGGATCTTCTCCAACTGGGGCATCAGCTCCTAGTTCCTCAATACCTTTCGCATATGTTTCGTCATTTTTTTCTTCTAAACCTAGTTCATATAAAGCACAAAGCATTCCGTTAGATTCTACACCACGAATTTTACTTTTCTTAATTTCAAAATCTCCTGGAAGAACTGCTCCTGGTAGTGCTACTATTACTTTTAAACCTTCACGAACATTAGGTGCACCACAAACTATTTGTTCAGTGATATTACCAACGTTTACTTTACAGACATGAAGATGGTCACTATCAGGATGTGCAACACACTCTAATACCTCACCTATTACTAGGTTATTGATATGATTGGTTATAACTTTTTCAACATTAATACCTGATTGGGTAATTTTTACAGCTAATTCTTCCAAGTCTTGGTCACTAATATCAATATAGTCTTTAACCCATTCTAAACTAATCATGTTATTCGCTCTCCTTTCTATCAAAAGTTTTTGTTTCTCTTAAGTCAGTGTTATAAAATACTCTACAGTCGTTAATATTATATTTTAGCATGGCAAGACGTTCTGCTCCAAAGCCGAAGGCAAAACCACTCCATACTTTAGGATCATATCCTGCCATTCTAAGAACATTAGGATGAACTAGTCCTGCTCCAGCTACTGTTATCCAACCAGTGTTTTTACAGATATTACAACCATGTCCTTTGCAATTAAAACAGCTAATATCAACTTCTACAGATGGCTCTGTAAATTGATAATAACTAGGATGGAACCTTGTTTCTACATCATTTCCGAATAAATTTTTACAAATAATGTCTAGTGTACCTTTTAAATCACTTAAACTAATCTCTTTATCAACAAGTAACCCTTCAATTTGCATAAATTGGTGAGAATGAGTAGCATCATCATCGTCTCTTCGATAAGTCTTACCTGGACAAATCATTCTAATTGGCGTTTTACCTTCTCCCTTTAACATTGTTCTAACCTGAACTGGTGAGGTTTGACTACGAAGTAAAATTTCTTCTCCTTCGAGATAGAAGGTATCTTGAGCATCACGTGCTGGGTGTCCCTTTGGAATATTTAACATTTCAAAGTTATATTTATCCTCTTCTATTTCAGGACCATCAACAACATCATATCCCATAGACATGAATACCTCTTCTACATCTTCTACAAGCTTTTCTAATATATTTGGAGCACCAGTTACAATATTATAACTAGGTAAACTAATGTCTATTGCTTCACTCCTTAATTTTTCGTTTAAAATAGCTGTTTCAAATTCACTTTTTTTCTCTTCATAAAAATTAGTAAAATTATTTCGTACTTCATTTACTTTTTGTCCAAATTCTTTTTTTCCTTCATTTGGAATATTTTTTATTTCTTGATTAAGTTCTGTAAGCATACCCTTTTTACCAAGATATTTTACTTTTAGTTCATTTAAACTATTCAAATCGGTTACAGTCTCTTTATCTTTTTCGAGTAATTGTTTAACTTCTTCTATCTTCATTTATGTCACTCCTTTATATATTAAAAACAATGTATTAAAAAATAAAAAATAACTATAATTTAAGGACGAATAGTTCGCGGTACCACCTTAATTTATAGTTATCTATACACTTGATATCTTAACGCGATTAACGCTTGTAATTTTACTACAAGACTTGGAAGGTGAATTCATAAATACTCATTGATTATTTTCACCAAACATAATCTCTCTAAAAAATGAGTTTATTTATTACTATTTCTTCTTCATTGCTTTTAATTTATGTATTTATTATAATATGGATGCTGTTTTTTTTCAATACGTTTATTGAAATTTATAAAATGTTATTATTTTCAAAAAATAGTGAAATATTTTTAATTTTCTACTTGTCAGATATAAATTTATATGTTATTATTAAAAAGTCATGGACCCTTAGCTCAGTTGGTTAGAGCATCCGGCTCATAACCGGGCGGTCATAGGTTCAAGTCCTATAGGGTCCACCACTTGCGGGTATGGCGGAATTGGCAGACGCGCTAGACTTAGGATCTAGTGTCCCAGACGTGCAGGTTCAACTCCTGTTACCCGCACCACTAGTAAATCAAAGGAACTTCTTAAGAAGTTCTTTTTTTATTATTATCTTAATATAATTTTATATAGAATGAAAAAGCATTTTATAGACTAATTGTGGTGTTTTAATTGATTTTAAAGGACTGTTATGTTAGTATAGTAGGCAAACTTGAATGCAGAAATGGAAGAATATTATGAAAAAAGATAGAAAGATAGCTAAGCGTGAGTTAAAAAATAAAAGAAGATTACTTTTAGATTTAGAGAATCAGATTAACAATATTCAAAAAGAGCTAAATAAAGAAAAATATTATAGAAAAAAAGGCATAAAAGCTTTTACCAGTTTTATTGCACCCTATCTTCTAGTTGCTGGCGTAGGTTTTGGGGCAGCATCTTTAACTGGTATGTCCCCTTTTTATACGGGTAATAGAAAATTAGAATTACATACAACAAAGGAAATGGACACTTTAGGAAATATTAGTTATGAAGAAGAATATCTTGGTCATGTAAATGATGAGCATATGAGTAATTATAATCTTGTGCTTTGTTATGGAGAATGGAAAAAATGTGATAATAACTATTTTGAAAGAAGTGTAAAAACCTATCAAGTTGATCCTCTTACTTATGAAAATGTTGAAGATTTTTTAAAGAGAGATTTAGAAGACGTTGAAAAAATATTAGGAGAACCTACTTCAAATAAGATAGAAACTAGGAATAATGTTGCTGAGGAAGAACTAAAGCAAAAAGAAATAATTAAAGTTATTACCTACTCCACTTCTTCAGATAAATATGTTGTTGTTCAAGAAAGTTTCTTTGATAATCTTTTCGAGACGGCCTTATTTCTTCTTGTTACCGGTATAATTCAATTGTGTTTATATAAAGCCTCTACAGAGCTTGACCTCCCCATCGCTAATCGTAATAGAGCTGTAAGAGAACTAAAAGAATGTAGGCGTAACTTAAATCCTGATGCTAATTATATTAAGCAATTGAAAAAAAGCTTGAAAGCAGAGATGGATAACTATAATAGATTGAGGAAATAGCGATGAATGAAGATGAACTAGTAAATGACTTTACAATATTTAAATATTTGCCACCTAAAGATAATTGCATTCTTTCTAATTTGAAAGGATATGATTTACAGGAATTATTTACTTTAGAAAACAAATATAAACTGGAACTTAGAAATAGTATTAATTTAGATAGTGATAATACTTTTGGACTTGAAATAGAGTTTGAAGGAATTAATACTGTTACTACTCGCCTATTATTAGAAAGGTATTTTTCGGAATTATGGCCAGTTCGTTGTGACTCATCACTAGAAAGAGGTGCTGAAATAAACTCACCTATACTAGTTGATAATAAGGCTAATTGGCAAATGTTAAAAAAAATTTGCAATGCGGTTTTAAAGAAAGCTAATAGTATAAATACGAATATTTCTTTTAAAAATGCTGGAGGCCATGTTCATATTGGTTCTCAAATTCTTGGAAGTGATAAAAAGAATTGGTTTAACTTTTTTAAGTTGTGGGCGACTTATGAAAATATTATTTATAGATTTTCATATGGTGAGTTTTTAAATCCTAGACCAAAAATATTTCAATATGCTGCAAGTATGGCAGAGGAATTAAAAAATGATTATAAGTATTTTAAAAAGCCAAGCATTCCACTTTCAGAAGTCTTATTTCAAATCGGCGACATGAAAAATAATGCAGTTAATTTTGGACACGTTCATCTTATAAGTGCTGTAAAAAAAGAAGGTAACACAATAGAGTTTCGTTGCCCAAATGGAACGCTTGATCCTGTAATTTGGCAAAACAATGTTAATCTTTTTTCTAAATTATTGTTATACGCCAAAAGTACTAAATTTAATGATGATATTATAGATACTAGATATAAACATAATAAGAAAAATTATCAGATATACTCATATAATCAAATATACTTAGAACAGGCATTAGAGTTATGTGATATGATTTTTGATAATAATCTTGATAAAATATATTTTTTAAGACAATATTTAAAGTCTTTTGAAACAACACTTAGGATCGATAAGTTAATTAAATGTAAAAAGTTCACAAAAAAATAAATCATACTAGATTTATTTTTTATTTGAATGATAATGTTAAAACTTTGTTTTTTTCTTTTGAATCTTCTTGGTTTTCTTCAACAACAGTGTTTTCTGTTGTTTCTAAAATAGCATCACCTAATTCTAATCCCTGCATTTTATTGAAAAAATGAATTTTTTCCATTTCCTCACTAAATTCCATAGAATCTATATTGATATAACTATAAACATCAAATTTCATGTTAGTTGCTTCTGCTTCTTTTTTAGAAACAGGCTTAAATTCGTGATATTCTTTACCCTCTTTTTTGATACTTACCATATCAAATTTCATATCACAATCATATATACCAATAATAGCTGTAGGAATACCTTCTATTGTTCCTAATTTATAACCATATCCGGTTAAACCATTCAAAGTTTCTACATCTTCTACAGAATATTTATCTTTAAGTTTAGGATAAAAAAGAGTTTGATAATTAATTTTTTTGTCCATAATATTTTTTTTAGGAATATCCTTTATTTCTAGTTCTTCTTGTTTAAAAGATAGTGTCCATAAATATTTATCATCATGATTAGTTAAAGTATTATATTCTCTTCTTTCAGTATCTGTTATTTCATAAAGAATGTCTTTACTTTGAGCTTCATCTATTATATCCTCTTGTATTGATTTGACTTTTGAATAGGCTTTAACAATATTATAACCTGGTATTAACATAGCTAAATTTTTCATAGATTTAATTTTTATTAATTGCTCTTCATACTCATTTAATAGGAATGAAAAGTCTTCTTCTCTATAAGGTTTTATTCTATAACCCTTTTTTGCAACATTCAATACTGATGACATTGGCAATCTTTCAAAAAATGCACGTGATATTAAAACACTTGATAATTCTAATAATAAAAAGCCTGATATATAGATCATAATTTCTACCTCCTAAAATATAGCTTTTAAATATTCCTTAAAGGAACTAACTTGTTTATATTCTTTGTTTTTATAATTTTTGTCATTTATTTTTCCAGTTATTACTAGTTTTTTTGCGTTACTATAATATGTCGCAGTTAAAACTTTATGATTATTTACTAATAAAGTAATCTTACCATCAATTATTGTTGATGTACCTTTAATTTCTCTATCCTTATCACTATAGATAAAAACACTTGAACCATCTTCTTTGTTTAAACGTATTAAAGTATCATCATCTTTATTATAATACATGCTTTCAAAAGAAAATGATGCTATAAAGGCAAATAGTAATATACTTAATAATGATGCTGAAAATATATAAAATATAATTTTTACTTTTTTCGTAATAATCACCATTTACATTTTAGCAAATTATAGCAAGAAAGTCTACTTACCTATTTCTAGAGAAAGAAAAATGATTACTGTAGTAACCATAATTATTTATCTAACATATTTAATAAATTAATTTTAAACATATCTCTTTCAGGATCTTTTTTAGATATCATAACACCTTTATAAGTTGAAAGTTCAGCTCGATGTCCCTCATCTAAAATACCTTCTGGAGTAATATTAGTAAGTAAAATAATTTTTTTCTCAGTATATACTGTATAATGAAGTCTGATTTCACCATGAACTTTTGTAAATAATTCATCTGTTGGTAACTTTAACTCATATGTTTTAGTTTTAGTCTTTTCATCTTCTCTAATAAGTTCACCAAGAAATTCACCCTTACGTAGTTTTGGATAATAGTCGAATGTTAATTTCTTATAAGCAAGCATATTATACTTTCTTACTGATCTTTCTTTCTTTCTGAAATCATTCTCATCTAAATATTCAAATATATACATATTTTTAGCTTCTGTCATTATAACGCCCCCTAATCGTATTAATGCCCTGTACCTTCAAAGTACACACATTATAGCACATTAATGTTATTTTGTCAAATTTTTTATTTATTTTCTCTTCTATTTAATATTATTTTGACTAATATATGTCAATTTATACTAGTTTTTACTCTTGGTATCATCCATTAGGGAAACTGTTTTGATATTTTTACCATCTACACTAAATACGATGCTTCCGACATCATAGTTATCAAAAATAGAATAACTAATGCTATAAATTACTTCCTCTAAAACTTTATCCTTACTATCATATAAATTAGTATTAAAGTCTAAAAAGAAAACATTTTCTTTTTCACTATAACTATTAAGTTTAGCATTACTATTTAAAAAGCTCATTAAATTAGGTTCATATATATAACTAGTCGTAAGAGAATCAATGATGATTTTGATTTTATCATTTGGATCATTTAGATATTTTGTTACTGGTACATAATAGTTTTTATTATCAATTTCTTCTAAGTAATAAACTACTACCTTATTAATATTATTTCTTTGATGAAGGTTATACTCTTTATTTATTCCTATACTTTTTGTTAAAGGATAAGTTATTTTGGCTTTAGAGTTGGGGTAATTTTCTAAAACTTCACCTTCTACTTGAATGATTATGCCTTTAATATCCTTAAGATCAAAAATACTATAAACAATGCTTTCAAGCATACTGTTTTCCTTTGACTCTTTAACACCTAATATATTTTTTGAAAAATCTATAGTAACATATCCCTCATCATATACAACGTTTTTAACCTTGGTGTCTTTTGGAATTGTTCCACTTAATTCATCTGGGTAATTATTGTTTTGACCAATAGTTAAATTTTTTAATATTGTTTTGATTTGTTTTTCCTTATTATTTTCAGTAATCAAAATCTTACTTTTTACTAAAAGGCCATTTTTATTAAGAAGATAGATATTATTGGTACCTACTCCGGTTACATATTCTAACTCTAAGTTAGTTTGCAAAGTATTTGGTTTAGAAAAATCTTTAATCACATAGATTGTTAAGATAATAAGTAAGGTAGTCGATGCCACTAAGATTTTTTTTAAAGCCTTATCTTTTATCATAAAATCACCTATTAATATATATGAAAAAAATATTATTATATTCCAAATAATATTTCTTAATTAGTATATAACAATGATGGTATTAGTTTATTTTTAGTTCTCCCAGTTTAATTAATTCAACAACTGCACTTGCTCTACCATTAACACCTAATTTTTGCATAACATTAGAAATATGATTTCTAACTGTTTTTTCACTGATATTCAGTGCCTGAGCGATTTGTTTAGTAGTCATATTTTCAATCAACTTAGAAAATATCTCTTTCTCCCTCATTGTTAATATCTTTTTAGACATTAAAAATACATCCTCTCATACTTTTACTAAGATATTATATGTAGGAATGTATATTTTAGTTACTTCTTTTCAAATTTTACACTAATGTACATTTTATTTTCATATTGTTCTTGAATAAGACGCATGATGTTATTGGCTAAAGCATTATCGTGTTTAGAAGAAATACAAACGGTTGTGATGTTAGAGTTATCTATTTTTACAAAGCAATTTAAGTTGTATTTTTCTTTAATCTTTTTTTCTAAAGATTCTTCTTTTCCTTGTAATTGATTTAGGTATTTTAATTGTTCATATGCGTTGTTTTTTTCTTCTGTTGTTATTTTGTCACTTGTTAATTGGGCTTGTAGTGCGGTCATTTGCTCATTACGTTCTTCTTCTAGACTGACTCGCATGGCTTCTAAGGTAGAATTTTCTTTGACGGTTGTTTTTTTAGTAGATTTTTGAGTGGTAGTTTTTACAGTACTCTCATTTTTGCCTAATAATAATTCATTTGGCATAGTCACATAATAAATTCCTAATACTAGTATTAAACTGAATAAAGTTAAAAACCATAAGTTTTGTTTATTCATGTATATCCTCCTCTATCTATCCTATACTATGTTAAGTAAGAGGAGTTTATGAAAGTTATTTATCTAAATATTCTAAAGCACTTATTAAACCTAATTTTCCATAATCATATGTCAAGGAACCTTGCATATAAGCAATATATGGTTCTCTTAATGGGCCATCACAACTTAATTCAATTGATGAGCCTTGAGTAAATGAACCAGATGCCATAACTACTGGATCATCATATCCTGGCATATCCCAGCCTTCAACGACTGAATTAGAATCGATAGCGGAAGATGTTTGAATGCCAGAACAAAATTTTACCATTTTTTCTTTAGAGCCAAAAGTAATATTTTGAACGATGTCTACTCTTTCATCATTGTAACGTGGTTCTACTTCATAGCCTAGTGTTTCCATAACTTTACTGGTTAAAATAGCTGTTTTAAGAGCACTGCCAACAGCACTTGGAGCCATATATAAACCTTGTAATATTTTTTTATTCATTCCTAGTGATGGTCCTACTTCTAATCCTTCTCCAGGAAGAGTTAATCTTTCACCGACTAAGTCTATTAAATTACTTCTACCAACGACGTAGGCACCATTAGGAGCAATACCACCACCTAAATTTTTTATGAGTGATCCTACTGCTATGTCAGCCCCTACTTCAATGGGTTCTTTATATGATACAAATTCACAATAGCAGTTATCGACCATTACAATGATATTTTCATCTATTTCTTTTATTAGTTTGATTACTTTTTCTACTTTATCAATGCCAATACTTTTTCTAGTAGAGTATCCCTTAGAACGTTGTATTTCAATAACCTTTACTTTATTTTCTTTTAGAAATGAAGAAATACGTTCATAATCAAAATCATTATCGACTAGGTCTATTTGTTCATAGAAGATACCAAAGCTTTTTAGAGAGGAGCTATTTTCTTTTAATCCTATTACTTCATCTAGAGTGTCATAAGGTTTACCAGTGATGGAAAGAAGGGTATCATTTGGTCTTAAAAGAGCAAAAAAGGTTACGCATAAAGCATGGCTTGCTGATATAAATTGACCACGAACAACAGCTTTTTCGGCTTTGAATATACGGGCAAAAATGCGTTCAATCTTATCTCTTCCGAAGTCATTGTAGCCATAACCTGTTGTTTCATTGAAATCACTTTCTACAACGCTTTCTTTATGAAAGGCATCAAGTACTTTTTTACTGTTATAAAACTCTATCTCATCTATCTTTTTAAATTCTTGTGAAAGATCATTCTCACATTCTAAAACTAATTTTTCTTTATTCATAAAATCCTCCATCTACTCTGATAACACTTTTATTAATATAGCTTGCATCCTCACTACAAAGGAATGAAACAACTTTTGCTACTTCATTTGGTTCAGCAAAGCGATTTAAAAGAATTTTTTTCTTTTCTTCACAACAAAATTCTTCCTCTAAATCTTTATTCATCGATGTATTAATCCACCCTGGAGCAACGGTATTTACTCTTATTGGAGCAAGTTCTACTGCTAGATTATTGGAAAGAGAAATGAGAGCTGCCTTACTACAATCATAGTCAGCACTATAGGTATAGAATGTATCGATGGCATTTGTTGATGAAATATTTACAATACATCCTGTTTTAGGCATTAATTTATGGGCATGTTTACTGCAAAGAAAAGGGCCAACAAGATTAGTACTGTAAACATTCAGAAAATCTTCCTTTGTTTTGTCTAAAAATACACTATCGTTTGCGATAGCAGCATTATTTATAAGGTAGTCTAACTTTTGATATTTTTCAGCTATTTGTTGAAACATATTTTCTACTTCATCTTCTTTTCCAACGTCTGCTTTTATAACTAATGAAGATACACCATAATTTTTATTAATAAACTCTGCTAGATTTTTAGCTTCATTTTCACTATGTAAATAATTAATAGCTACATCAATATGTCTTTTAGCAAGCTCTATAACAATTGCTTTTCCGAGTCCTTTACTTGCTCCCGTTACTAAGGCTACTTTATTCATTTTTTTCCTCCTTAATTTCTTTCGCTAAATCTGCGACTAATTCTACATTAGGTAATTTTAAGAGATATTTGCTTGGAATTAATAATTTTGATTTTTGTAATCCACTACCACAGATTATATTTGGAATATCTAATAATTTGGGGTCAACATATATGGGCCAAGTAGGCGGAATACATAATGGATTTATACTATTTTCTTCGACCTTCGTTTTTTCTAAAACATAGTTAAGATTTGCTACTGAAACCATCCTAGAATTTGTCTTTTTACGAACTGTTGATGACATATTAAATTTATAACCAACTGGTATTAATAAGGCAACATATTTTTTAATATCTTTTCTTATACATTCAACTATAAGACAGTTGGCACCCTGTTTTCTTGGTATATTATAGTGGTTACATAGACCTATTCCATCAATATACTTGGTATCAATTTCTGTAACATATATTTTTTCTTGTTCTTCTATGGAAAAGTTTTTGTCTATACATTCTAAGACCTTTTCTGCTACTAAGTCTTTGTTATCTAAAAGGATTTGAAAATTTAGATTACCTTCACACATAATTAGCCTCCTATCCTTATTATAATTTTTATTTTTTATCCTGTAAATATTATCTCACTTTACGAAGCAATTTTTGTCTATACTTTTTGTAATTATTTAGATTGTTAAAGGTAATGTAGTCATTGTTTAACTCTTTAACAAGGCTATAGTTTGAAGCATTATCTAATCTACTTACAAAGTTTTCGTAACAAAGAAGGCCTCTTTTTTTATCTTGTTTATATATTTCCAAAAGCTCTAATACCACTAGAAGTGAATACATATAAATATGGGTAGCTTCGCATTTTGCTTTATATATTAAAGATAATAAATCTGTATTAGAATTACTATTCGTTTTTTCGTATAAGTTATATTCCTGTGCCATTTTAGTAAATTCTTGGATACTTTTTATTGATTGTATATCATTTCTTAAACATACACCAGAGACAATGGTCTTCTTTTCAACACTACTAAATGTATCTGTGATTAAGCCTATGGCATCGTCTTTATAAACTTCCTCTTCTATTAGATAAGAATCCATTAATAATTCATACCACATTGATTCAACTTCACCTACTATGTCATTGTCATTAAGAGTTCTAATAGGATTAATACAGTTCCGATAATTATGACCTGCTTCATGAGCTATATCTAAAATTTCTGAAATGTTATTGCATTTTTCGATAATTACGTGGCGGTCGTTATTGTAGGAGTTATATAAAAATACGGAGTCTATTGTATCTGAAAATAAAATATGATTTTTATTATCAATAAATAGATTTTTAAAATATAAGTAATGCTCTTTAGTTAATTTTGACTGAATCATATCACCAACAAGTTCTATTTTTTCTTTATCGGTAAAATTTGTTTGGCTTAATATTAATTTATCAGGCATAGTTTCTTCTTTTTGAATTATGTCCTGTAAGGAAAGAATTATTTGTTTATCAATATAGTTTATTTCCTCTTCATAGGCATATTCTTCTCTAATTATTTTTAGAAGTTCCTTATTACTCTGCTTGATATCTTCGCCATTTGGAGCCGTTAAAATCTCAAATAATAAGTTATAGTATTCTCTAGTTTCATTATAATTTCTACTATTTTTAATTGATAAATGATCTTTGTTATTAGAAAACTGTTTTTCTAAATTATAATATATTTTTCTTGTTTCAATTATTTCTTTTTTATCCCATCCGTACTGCATCATAAAAACCTCTTGCCTAGTATTATGTCATAAGTTCTTTTTCTTTTCAAGTTAAACAAAATAAAAAGAGCTCAATTAAGCTCTTGAAACATATTTACCATCTTTTGTAGAAATTAATATTTCTTCATCTTGATTAATGAATAATGGTACTTTTACAACCAAACCAGTTTCAACTTCAGCGTCTTTCATAGCACTGTTTGTTGTGTTTCCTTTAACTGCTGCTTCAGTTCTAACAACCTTCATAACTACTTTATCAGGTAAAGTTATACCTAAAACTTCATCACCATAGAACATCATAATTACTTCTAAGTTTTCTTTTAAGAATTTTGATTCATATTCTACTAATGACTTATCTAGTTCGATTTGTTCATATGTAGTCATATTCATGAAATAATAAGTTCCATTCATTTCATATAAGAACTGCATATTTTTCTTTTCAATTCTAGCTAACGCAACTTTTTCACCTGCATTAAATGTTTTTTCAATAATTGAACCAGTTCTTAGGTTTTTTAGTTTAGTTTTAACTATTGCTGCTCCTTTACCAGGTTTAACGTGTTGAAATTCCAAAATAGTATAAATGGCATTATCAACTTCAATAGTTACTCCTACTTTAAAATCATTTGAGTTAGTCATATTTATCCTCCATAACCAAAAAATAAGATATTATCTTATTTTATTTCTTTTCCTTATGTGTTGTGTGTTTTCTACATCTAGAACAATATTTGCTGATTTCTAGTTTATCACTATTTTTTACATTTCTTTCTTCACGATAATTTTCTTCACCACAAACACTGCACTTTAGTGTTTTATTTTGTCTATTTCCAACTTTCTTTGCCACGAAAAACACCTCCTTACACGAAACGTCTGTATACATTATAGCAAAGTATTATCTATATTGCAAAGTTTTTTTAGTTTTTTTTGCTTTTTAGGGATATAATTCAAAGTATTTTGCTGATATTTTCTTAGTTATGTGTAGGTTAACTAGGCTATTGTAGTCTGTTTGACTATTAGGGTGAGATGAGTCTGGACTAGTTACGACAATAGACATTTTAGGATTTGTCGTTGGAGCATAACCAATAAAGGCCGTAGAAATAGTTTCGGTATCAATTATACCATCATTATCAGTATCTAAAAAACTTTGAGAGGTACCTGTTTTACCAGAAGGATCATGACTTTTGTCAATATAATTTTTTCCTAAACCATAGCTTGACATAGTAACAGCGTGAAGGCCTTCTTTTACTCGATTAAAATATTCTTCTTTGGTATCGATACAATTTAATCTTTCTGGAGTAATTGTCTTTTGTAATTTTCCTATTTCATTAGTGGCACTTGATGAGCGTACTTCTTTTAATAAGTGGGGTTTTAATCTGTTTCCACCATTAGCGATAGTTGAGACATATTGCGATAATTGTACAGGTGTATAGGTTTCAAATTGTCCCATAACAAAGTCTAGTAAAAGACCAGGTGTTTCATCCTTACTAGTATAACCAGTACTTTCTAAAGGTAAATCTATTCCTGTTTTTACACCTAAGCCAAAGGAATGATACATATTACGATATTTTGAAAAAGCATCATTATATATTTTAAACGGCATGTTATATGTATAGTTTGCTCCAGCGACTCTCATAGCTGTTTTAAACTGATAAACATTGCTTGATAGAGCTAAGGCATCTATATCATTTATATATCCTAAGTTACGCCAAGAACACTTTTTGGGAGTTGAGGCAATTTTTACACATTCATCCATCATATACTCTCCTATTTTTATAGCATTATTATTATATCCTACTAACATAGAGGCTGCTTTTACAACAGAGCCTGGTGTCATAGGAGATGTTAACATAGCGGGAGTATAATCATGTGCTACCCACTTACCATCTTCCCACTCTACTTTTTTTCCAGCCATTGCTAAAACTTCTCCAGTATTAGGATCTTGAATCATGACAAAGCTATGATCATAATAATTAGTATTAGGCTCACTTTTAGCTTTTATTATCTCCTCACTTAAAATGTTTTCTATTTGCTGCTGCAGATTGATATCTATAGTTAAAACGATGTCATTTCCTCTTCTACCACTACTAATTAATTTTAAACTATGCCTATTTAGGACCTGATATTTATCTTTTGTTCCTTTTAAATATCCTTCGTATTGTTTTTCAAGATAACTTAGTCCTACTCTATCATCTAGTGAATAACCTTTACTTAGGTAGTACTTACGCATTTCTTTTGGTATACCTTGAGTAGAAGTCGAAACTGTTCCTATAATACTTTTAAAGGTATCTCCATATGGATAAACTCGTTCCCAGTCTTCCTCAACGTTAAAACCTTTTAACTCATTATCGTGTTCTAAAATATAAGCATATTCTTCTTCACTGACATCACTATTTTTTATTATTTTCTTTTCATAAGTGTATCCTTTATTCATCAAATAATAAATATATGCCGTTTTATTATCTAGTTCAGTAAAACTATTAAGTTCTTCATCTGTAATACGACCCTTCTTTAAATTTTCAATATCTTTTACAGTTAACTTTCTTTCTTCTAATGATTGATATTCTTCTTCTGTTATTCTTTTTTTCATCTCTTCTGAGTTTTTTGCAAGAAAGAAATCTTTTTTTATGTCATTTGTTAGTTTGGATATATCAAGTGTAATATGAGGACTTAGAAGATAAGCAAGTTTTATTTCAGCATTTTTAGTTCGGCTTTTATCTTTCTGATAGTAAATGACCTTGACAGCTTTATTGTCTACGATAATATTATAATTTCTATCATAAATTCTTCCTCTTGGGGCCTGAGACTTTTCTACTACTTTAAGAGTTAGTTCACCTAATTTATTCTTATATTTTTTATTATCTATTATCATAACTTGAAAAAGTCTTAAAATAATAACCATAAAAAGAAGTATAACTATCACTATATATATTAGTATTCTCTTGTTTATATTTTCTCTATATTTACTTCTTTTCTTCTTACGTTTCATATTAATCCTTCTTTCTATTAATATTGTGCTACATAATTTAAAAGTTATTTCATATATTTTTTCTAGGAGGTCTTTATGTATTATAAATTGTTAAAAAATAATATTAGTAAACTTAATCCTACTATCACTAGTAACTTTTTAAATGATAAAGGAATAAATGTTAATATGGATGAGGCTATTTTACTTACAAATTTAGCTAAAGAAAATTGGGAAACATTATTTAATAAAAAATATGATGATGTTTTTAAAATTATTAAGGAAAACATTTCAGAAGTAAAGTATGAAAAATTACTTGCTTTATACTTAGAAATGATAAACCAGTATCTATGAGATACTGGCTATTTTTTCTTTTAATTTATTATCAAACTTTTTATTTTTTATCATTTCTATTTCTTCTTTGTAAGGTGGTAAATCAAAAACATATGGTGTTTCTAGTATTTTAGGAATATCTTTTAGTTTGTCATTATATATAATGTTGATTAATTTATCAAAACCAATTGTTCCAAATCCAATGTTTTCATGACGATCTTTATGAGATGATCTTTCATTTTTACTATCATTAATATGAATACATTTTATATAATTTATACCAATTATTTTGTCAAATTCTTGTAAGAGCTCATCAAAATTTGAAATATCATAACCGGCATCATTTAAATGACATGTATCAAGGCAAACACCAATTAGATCTTTACGATTGATGCCGTCAATTATTTTCTTTAATTCTTCAAAGTTGCGACCTATTTCAGTTCCCTTGCCTGCCATAGTTTCTAAAAGGATTGTTACAGTACTATTTTCTAATACCTCATTCAATCCTGAAATAATATTTTCAATTCCCTTGTCGACTCCTAAACCAACGTGACTTCCTGGATGCAAAACCATGTATTTTATGTGAAGACTTTCACATCTTGAGATTTCTTGTTTTAAAAAGTTCACTGCAAAAACATATTTTTCGGTATTAGCTAGATTTATAATGTATGGGGCATGAACGATTATTTTATTAATATCAATATTATTTTCTTGCAACTCTTTTAAAGATTCTTCGACAAGCTTACTATCAACTTTTGAACGCATAGTATTTTGAGGGGCACCTGTATAGAACATAAAGGTCGTTTCATTCATCGAAAGAGCCTGCCTTAAAGCACCTAATAATTGAGTTTTACTATTATAATTTACATGACTTCCAATAAGTAACATTCTATCATCTCCATCTATATTAAAATAACATAATTAATTTTTCTTAGCAAGAAAAAAAGGTATCAATGATACCTTTAAGTTTAGCTAACTGTACAAGTTGATATGTTAGAAGTAGCAAGAGCATTTTCAGATCCATCTGGTTTAAATGTTCCAGTAATGTTACCGGCATTTCCTAATTTAATGTTTGAACCAGTTAAAGCAGATTCTTTGGTAAATGTAGCAACTCCGTTTCCACCTTTATCTGTGATAGCGATGTAATAATCAAATTTATCTCCGCCCTTATTATAAATAATTACGTAAGAATCATTATATGCTCTACCAAATGAGCTCTTATCTCCACCACGTTCAAGTAATCCCTTTAGGGCATCTGATGTAATTGTTATCTTAACTGCACTTCCGTCTGCTGGATATGAACATTCTTCTGATCCATTTTTTACATCACCGCTTGCCATTGAAGTTCTTACAGCGTTGATAACATTTTTAGCATTAGTTGCGAATGTATCCTTTCTTGATTTTGCGATTGAGTTTGTAACCGCTGGGATAGCTGTTATCATTAAGATAGCTAAAATAACGATAACTGCTAATAGTTCAATTAATGTAAAACCTTTTTCATTTGTGTTTTTCATATTATTTATTCCTTTCCTAATTTATATAGCATAGTGTATAACCAGTGCTTAATAATGATAATGTTTGATTTCCTAATTTTACTGATGAACCTGTGATTGCTGATTCTTTTATTGGAGCAGCAATTCCATTTCCGCCTGCATCAACTAAAGAAATTGAATAACTAAATTTATCATTATTATTTTCAATAACTACATATCCTGCAGGTTTAACAGCGTTACTACCTGTTTCAGCATATGCTCTACCGAATGAACTCTTATCTCCTCCACGTTCAAGTAAACTGGTTAAGTTTGCTCTTGTTAGGACTACTGCAACTTTTGCTCCTGTAGCAGGATATGAACACTCATCTGAACCAGCAGTTGTTTCTACTTTGACATCACCACTAGCCATTGAAGTTCTTACAGCATTAATAATGTTTTTAGCGTTAGTTGCAAATGTATCCTTTCTTGATTTTGCAATTGAATTTGTAACCGCTGGGATAGCTGTTATCATTAAGATGGCTAATATTACTATTACAGCTAGCAACTCAATTAATGTAAAACCTTTTTGATCTATTTTTTTCAATTCTTTTCTCCTACCTTTCCTACACTAAAATTTATCATAGTAGTTTTTAATTGTAAATGTTTTCGAAAGTGTTTTTTGTCACTGTACATTTTTTGACACTATTAGTATTTTTTACATTTTTTCTTTTTACATACAAAAAAATATGCCTTAAGCATATTATTCATATATGTCACTATTAGTACAGCCAGTTGTTGCTCCCATTGAACCTGTATTTATCCAACCTGATGTTTTTATAGCACTGTTTTTGGCATCTATTTGAACTAGATCATCATACTTCATCAAAGCAATTCCTTTTTTTTGAGCCGTATTATTCTTATTAGAATAGGTTTCTATCAACTGAACATAGTATACATAAGTACTGTTTTCATATTTAATAACTACATATGATTGATCTGTAGCGTTAGAGTCTGTTTCATATGTACCGTCTTCTGGTCCTGATTGTAATTCACTTCTATCTACAGAACTCAGCATTATCACGGCACAATTAGTGCTAGTTGGTCGCATAATATTTGCATCCGACTCAAATTTGTATTTAGCTAAAGTAACAAATTTTCTGGCATCATTTACATAAGTTTGATTTTTATTTTTAGTAACTACACTAATAACATTAGGTACCGCTATTAACATAATAATACCTAGTATTGTAATTGTCGCAATTAACTCTATTAGTGTAAATCCTAGACTATTCTTCGCTTTCATTTTAATCCACCATCTTCCTATTGTAATTATAAAACTAAAGTACAGGATAAACAATATATATTTTTAGATGGCTGACAATTATTTACATTATCTTCTTCAATTCTTCTAATTCGGCTTTAGAATTATTAGTAAATTTTTCCTCATTAAATAAATTATCATATCTAAAAAGACTAAAGCCATCATAATTAGATAGTGTTCTAGTTGATTCTATTTGCCTTCTTATAATATTACAATTATCTATCCATTCTTTTTTACCATCTTTGGCATATAAATCTATGGTTCCTACTTTATAAAATGGCAAAGCAAAATATAAGTTAATATTTTGGTCACTGATAATATTTGACCATTCTGCAATAACACTTTCAAATGGTTTTGAACTATTATTAAAGCCATAATATACTTGAGGCATTAAAAAATCGACATATTTACTGTTACTGCCCCATTTTTTTACATCGGCAAAGTTTTTATTATAATTGTTATCAATATTTCCTTCAGGGGATACTCCAAATAAAACTTTGGAATTTATTTTTTTGATACTTTTATTAACATTTTCTATTAAACTTGTTACTATATCTAGTCTATATTCTGCTATACTTTTTTCTGTTTTACTATTTTTATAATAATCTAGATCGATATCATTACTAGGATAAAAGTAATCATCAAAAATAATGCCCTTTATTTTATATTTAGCAACTATTTCTTCAATCCCCTTTACTATAAGACTTTCTACCTTAGGATTTGCAGGATTAAAATAATAGGTATTGTTTATATTCTCAATTGCCTCTTCTCCAACCATTTGATAATATTTACTGCTTTTATCAACTGTTGGTCCTATTCGATATGGATTAACCCAAGCATAAAGATTTATTTTTTCTTTCTTTGTTTTGTCTATAAAGTATTTTAAGACATCATAATGGGTATTATCACTTAGAATGATACTTTTACTTGTTGGGAATATATCTGATTCATATATACTGTCCGCATGACTTCTTACTTGTAAGAAAATAGTATTAAAGTGGTTTGTCTTGATATTTTTAATCATTTGATCTATATTTTTTTTACTTTCTAATTCATCTTTATTTTTGATATAATTATTTAGTTCAATATAAGAGATGAATATTCCTCTCATTTCTTCTGTTTCATTTTCTTTTATTGTTTTAACAACACTTTTCTTTTTTTCTTCTGGCTGAGGTATTAAAAAATAAATTATTAGTAAAGAAATGATTATTAAAATTAACACTTTTCGATTCATGTAATCACCACTTTAAATATATGATAAAGTAAATAATTATTTTGTCTATTTTAGTTCATCTTTTCTAATTATAAATAATTTATTATTTTCATACATAGCGTAATATATATCCTCTATCAAAAGATTATCTCTTATCAACATTTTTTCTATTTTTTCTTTTGTAAGATGCAGTTCTTTAAGCAAAAAATCATTAAGGATACCATCTAATATTATTGGTATAGGATAAGTTTCAAATTTGTTTTTATCGTATGGAAATATAGATAAAGTGTTATCTGACTCTAAAAAGACATATTTTATATCTTTTAAAGAATAGAATCTATTTTTTCTAAGTTCTGTTAATAAAGTATCTATAGAATAATTATGATCAATAAGATTCTTAAAATATATCTTGCTATTTTTTACTAAGATAATGGGATCTTTTTCAAAGATATTTTTTACTTTATTATTATCAATTAATATTAATCTAGTTACTTCTCTTAATAAAAGAAGTGTAATTATGGGGATAATATAAATTAAGACATTTATATCATAGTTTAGTATTAGATTACTATTAATTACTATTATCAAAAGTAGAATTACTTTATCTAAGATTAATAACTTTTTATTTTGATCTTTTTTTTGTAAATATATTAGAAGTAGCATTAGTAAGTATGAAATAATAGTACGTACTATTAAGACAATTCCTGTTAACATAATTTTATCACCTAATTATATATAGGTCTCATGAATATTTTTTTATACATTTCATATTGTTTATTAGAGGTGAATTATGAAAAAGTATTTGAAAACTTTTATCAGAATGACTATTGAAGTGATTGTTGTTACTCTTGTGTTGAGCCTTTTATCCTACTTTAATATTTTAAGTGATAAAATATATAAATATATGGAATTATTATTTATGGTCTTAATTTTATATTTTAATGGTATAAGACTTGGTAATACTTCTAATAAGTATAGTTTTTTGGAAGGAATAAAAATAGGTGGAGTCGCTGTTATAACATTTATTTTGTTGAATATGATTTTTGAACATGAATTTAATATAAATCTTTTAATATATTATTTAATTATCTTTTTGTTGCCTGTTCTTGGTAGTATGAAGCGTTCCTCAAAAAATAAAAAAAGTTAAGGGAAGTATTTTCTTAAATTTAGCAGTTTGGTCAACTTTTATAGTTGATTTTTTTATTTGATATTTAGAAATTGGTATACTTTCTTGTTCCTTTAGGTACTTATTTAAGGAGAAAGAAAACAAACTATTTTTTAGGTGTAACAGGTATTTATATTAATGGTTATACTCTTATTGATAAAAAAATTAATCGTGGTAATAAAAAATGTTAGGAAATACCTAACATTTTTAAGTGCAGTTAACTACATTTTTTAGTCTTTTTATTACCTTTTTTTCTATACGTGAAATATACGATTGGCTAATGCCTAACATGTCAGCTACTTCTTTTTGGGTCTTTTCTTCTACACCAAAGAGACCATATCTTAAAATAAGAATATCCCTATCTCTTTTATTTAATCTTTTTATCTCTTCTATCATAATTTTTTTATCATCTTCATCTTCAATGCTTTTTGTTACTATATCATCTTCTGTTCCTAATACATCTTCTAAATGAAGTTCATTTCCTTCTGAATCATAACTTAGAGAAGCATCAATACTAACTTCTGTCTTAGTTTTTTTGTTCTTTCGTAAATACATTAAAATTTCATTATCAATGCATCTTGAGGCATAAGTTGCTAATTTAATATTTTTACCCCTATGAAATGTGTTAATTCCCTTTATGAGTCCTATTGTACCGATGCTTACTAAATCCTCTAAGTCTACGCCGGTGTTTTCGTATTTTTTAGCAAGGAAAACTACTAAACGCAAATTATGTTCTATTAAAATATCTTTTGCCTTTTGGTCACCTTGTTCACTTAAACACAAGTATTCCTCTTCTTTTTCACGACTTAGTGGTTCTGGCAAAACATCTGCTTTTCCTACATAGAATATTACATTTTTATTTAATAAGGCTGCGATTAAAAATAAAAGACTGATCATAAAAATTCCTCCTTAATTTTATTTGGTAAGATACAATCTACCCCCTCAATATTAAATTTTTGCTTGCTTTCTCCTATTAATATGTTATTTTTTATTTCAATATTATCAATTTTTATAGAGTCAACCTTATGGCACTTTAAAACTCCTGTACCGTCTATAGTTTGATATGGAACTAATATACTGTCGTTATAATTGAAGCCTAACTTTTTATCATACACAAGCAATATGGCTCTTTTTTTATAAGGATCTTCTAACTTATTACCGGTATCTAAATAGGCCCTATAAGTATATGTTTTATTTTTTATTTTTACTTCTACCGTGTGTATTAAGGTATAATTTTTTTTGTATTCTTTTTGCTCTTTTATATAGAGAAATAAAATAATAGGTCCAATTATAAGAAGAACAATGAAGTTTATTGATAATCCGTTATTAAAAAATATTAAACCTGTATTTTTGTAACTAAACGTAATGTCTAAGAAGTATATTATCCCCCCTAACATGATACTTAGTATGTAAAAATAGAAAAAGTTTTTTTTAAAGGATGATATGTCTTTATAACCAAAAGTTACTAATATCATAAATATACTTACTAATAGTTTTAGAAGAAATAATGTTAGACTAGATAGTGGTAAGAATAGAAATAATATTGACATGCTACCTACTAAAGCTCCTAATAATATTCGATACATCTTTTGCTTTCTTTTTAGGAGGTAGGATACTAAAAATAGGAGAATAAAGTCGAAGGAAAAATTTATTAATAGAATGACATCTAAATATATCTTCACAAATCTCACCAAAATCATTGTATAAAAAAAAGGCTAAACTTTTTGTCGCCTTTTGGTTTTATTTACGTTTTTTTATAAATGTTCTTACTAAATAGCCTATGAATATAAACATTAAAATGATATATATCCACATAACTATGGTATAAGGAAGGCCTGTTAAGTACTTTCCAAATATAGCGGGAACATTTTCTGGGATATAATTATTTATAACATTTTTTATATCTAACAAGTTAATGTTCCATTTTATATAAGTAAGCGCTCTAAGGGTTAAATCTATGATAAAAATAGCATAGACTATACTTGAAAACTTTCTAAAAAAGATAAACACTACTGCTATTAAAATAATAAAAATAATTAAATCTATATACATCATATACCTCTTTTCTTTATCTTAAAAACTCATTATTTTCCAGCTCATAACCTATAGTTGTTTTATCACCATGTCCTGGATATATAACAATATCTTTGGCGTATGTTTTAATTTTTTCAAGGCTTTTTGCCATATCAGGTTCGCTTCCTCCTGGTAGATCACATCTTCCTATACTTTCTTTAAAGATAAAGTCTCCCGAAAACATAGCTTTATCTTCGGCAAAATAAAAGGCTATTTGATCATTTGCGTGACCTGGGGTATATATTACCTCAAAATTAAAATCCCCTATAGTATATTTTTCTTCATTGCAATTACTTTTCTTGAATATTTTAATACTTCTTTTTGTTAGAAAATTACGAAGAGCTCCGACATGATCAAAATGAGCATGAGTTATTAAAACTCCTAGTATTTTATTATCCCCTATTTTTTCTTTAATTTTATGGTAATCACTTCCTGGATCTATTACTAGGCAGGTATTATTTTTCTTTAAAATATAACAATTTTCATCTAAAGCACCAGTAACTACTGTTTCTATTTCCATACCTATCCTCCTATTCTTTATATATTGTAACTTAAATTTTAGTATTTTTCAATCTGTTGTTTTGCTTTTTGGGAGTTTTGTGTCTAATAAATATGATTAAGGATACTAAAGAAATAAGGCTAATTACTTCGCCAAGGTGTAATAATGGAGAGTTATATTTTACTATTATTTTATGTTTACCTTTAGGCATTTTAAATCCTATTAAATCTACATTTGTCTTTTCATAGGCTACCTTTTTACCATCCATGGTAATATTAAAGCCTTCATCATACGGTATTGATAATACGAAATAACCATCATTTTTCATATTAATATGTCCTTTAAGACAATCATTTTCCATTTTGTTTATTACTAAATCATCATGTTTTATATCCTTTAAAGTGGTGTTATCTAGAGTATACATTTTGATGTTAGATATTTTATATCTTCCTTTAGAAAACTTTATTTTTAATTCTGTTAAGTTTTTTTCACTAATGACGTAGGAAAAGTTGTAGTTTTTATTATCATATTCATAACCCTTACATGTTAGTTTGTTGGTAATACCATTTATAGTTATTGTTTGATCATTATTTTTTTCTGTAATACTACAAACTTGTTGATAGTCCATATTGAAATTTATAAACAATAATTGATTTTTTAGCGGACTATCTAGTTTTATGTTTAGCTTTCCATCATTGGAGTTTATCATATAGGTTTTACCACTTTTAATATCTAATTTTTTAGTTGTATATGAGTAAGTTGGGTGATACTCTTTTAAATTACTTTTAAAAGTAGTGTTTTTTAGTTTAGCGTCTACAACAACATAATGCATTAGGGCTTCTGCACTATATGGATATTTTAATTTAGAAAACTCCTCATAACTCATTAAATTATTACTTCCATATCCTAAAGCAAAGACATCATCATTTTTTAAGAGTTTATACTTACTCTTTTTGGCTACTTCTTCATAATCTATGAAGTTATCCTTGGTGGTAATGATGTATTTTACGCCCATAAATTTTTGAAATAAAAGTTCATTTTGATTTAGGGTCATTAGTTTATTTCTATGGGCAAAAGGCATGTTAAAGACTTTAGTATAGAGATGATAATAGTTAGGATTATATACTGATGAATAGATGCTGGTAGTATAGTTTGTGGTATCATTGCCACTATGTAATTCGTCTACCAGATTATTTGTTCTGTAGTAATCTTTTACTTTAAATTCTACTCTCTTATAGTCTTTTCGGACATAGTTTTCTTTTGTATTGGCTGATAGACAGTTGACGGCAGATATTACTATTAAGGGGATAAATATAAAATATTTTTTATTATATTTGTTATAAAATAAGATACTTAGTATTGTTAATATAATATCTAAATAAAAGATTAGGTATTTACAGTCTAACATGAAAAGTATGATACTTACTGCTAGGACTATCTTGACTAATAGATTCGTATTGACTTTTTTATTACAAATATCACTTAAGAAGTGGGCTATCATATAAATAGCAAGAGGAAGGAATGGGATTAAGGACTTTGTTCTAGGATAGAGAAAACCATTTAAAATATATGATGAAATTGGGAAAAATGAAAGAATTAACATAGTGATACCAAGGAATTTTTCTTTTTTCTTTTTGCTTATAACAAAAGCTATAATAGCAAATAAGAATATACTCGTTAATCCTAGGGAATAATATGAATATAAAACCTCATTAATATTAATATTTGGTAAAAATAAAGTTAAATAAGATATTTGATGATGGCTCTTTACTCTTCCCTTTAATAAGGCAGCGGCAGTTGGAAAAAGAAAGAATGATGTTAATAAGACAGAAAGAATAATAATTAATATAAACTTCAAAAAGTTTTTTTTATCTTTTTTTGCTGTATATAAATAATAAAGGAAAAGAGCAAGGATTCCTCCTATACTGTAATAGTAACTTGTTAAAATCATTAAAGAGATGCTTACAACTAGTAATATAAAATTATTACTATCCTTATTGTATTTTTCTATACCAAAAAGCCCAAGTAAAAGAAATGGCATATAACTTACAAACATAATATGACGATGAGCATTAAAAAGAATGGGAGCTGCTAATAAATAAAGGAGTCCTGAAATAAAAGCTATTTTTACATCATATTTTTCTTTAATGAAGTAATAAATCATGATAGTGGTTACGAGAGTTACCAAAAGCATTACTCCTATAATATATGTTTGCATCTTTATCATAGGAAACAAATAAGAAATGATTATTAAAGGATTATAAAGTCCATAATAAGAAAAGTTATATATATTTTGGCCACTACCCAGATTAAAAATAAAATTAGGAAAGAAATTATGCGTGGTGTAAAAACTTTTCCTAAAATACTCGGGAAAAGCAGTATGTTGATTTAACCAATCAGTATTTGAACCAAATAAGTAATTGGAACAAGAAAAGCCTATTAATACTCCAAGAGTAATTAATATATATATAATTAAATATTTTTTATCTTTTTTCATATTTAACCTCTACTTGATAGTATACCACTTATAGTCCTTATTACAAAGATTTATGTATATTTTAAAAAAATTTTCGAATAATAATATTGGGTGAAGAAAATGAAAAAAGAAAATAAAGACAAGCAAGTTATTAAGTGTAGCGTTCATGATTGTAAACATTGTAATTGTGAATGTGATAGCTGCAAGCTTGAAGGAATTTGTGTATGTAATTGTGGTGATACTGCTAATACACAAGAAGGTACTATGTGTAGTAGTTATGAAAATAAAGAATAACTGCTAGCTACGTATAAAACAAAAGGATATAGTCTTTTAAAGACTGTATCCTTTTTAATATCCTAGATTTTTGATTACTTTATTAACATTTTCTTTATATTTAGGATCTATATTAATATATAAAACTGTGTTTTCTACTCTAGTTAATACTTTATATTTATTATTAGTTTCTAAAACGAATTTATCATAATTTTTCCCACTTGATTTAGCTTCCGTATAAGTTTTTGTTTTAGAACTTTCAAATAAGTTTTTATTGTTGCTATAAAAACTTTTAGCATATTCTTTATCTTTTAACACATAGAACTCTACCTGGTAGCCATATTCTTTATGACGAGCTAGATATACTTCACTAACGTAATCATATCTTTCAAATTGACTTTTACCATCAACGACAGTGAAGTTTGCAGCAATCATTTGGTTTTTAAATGCGTCACCTGTTACTTTATTTTTACTAATAGAACAACCTGTTAGAGAAAATATGGTAACTATAAAGATTAAGCCAAATAATACTAACTTTTTTTTCATCTCTTATCCTCCTATATTTATAGGATAACACAAATGTAGGAATTTGCAAATTTCTAATTAACTACTCTAGAAGCAATAGAAAAATCTACAATATTAAAGAAATTATCTATATAGTTTTCCTTATTAATTTGATAATTTAAGTAATAGGCATGTTCCCACATATCAAGTCCTAATAATGGTATTAGGTTGTAACTATAAGGAGTTTCTTGGTTCTTTAAATTTATAATATTTAATTCATTACCATCTAATACTAGGAATGTGTAACCAGAACCTTTTAACTCTAAGGCCATCTTTTTAAAACTATCTTTAAATTTTTCAAAGCTTTGATATTTTTTTACTATCTTTCCCATTAAAACAGGACCTGGTAAACTAGGTTTTGGTGAAATACTTCTAAAATATATATTGTGATTGATAACACCGCCTAGATTAAATAAAATATTTTCACGATCATTTTCGTTAAACTCATTTATATGTTGTAACAATTCAACTAGACTGTAATTATACATATAGTTATTTTTTTGTAATAAAGCATTTAGTTTGTTTAAATATGATTGCTGATGCTTTTTATGATGAAGTCCTAATGTTTTTGTATCAATAAATGGTTCAAGATCAGAATAATCATATGGAAGTGGATCTAATTTATACATAAAATAACCTCCACTTATAATATATGTTTTGTTTTAATCTTTATTTAAAATAAATAATATAGTATCAAGAACTTCTTCTCTCATAATATCATAATTTAATTTTTGGTGATGATGATAAACTACCTCATGACAATAATTATCTACTAGTCCCATAATAATATGGACTTTTTCTTCAACATTTTTTATATTCATGTCATTATTAATTAATAGGTTTGAGATGTTTTCTGTCATTTTTAATTCATTTTGATTAAATAGTTCCCCAACTTTTTCATCTAAGTGACTCATAGCCATTAATTCCTCATGGGCCTCTTTTTTCATAGTGTGAGTATTGATAAAACTCTCAATCATTTGGGATAGGATATCTCTTAAATTATTTTTATCAAAAGCTTTATTATCTAAAATATTAATCATGGGAAACATTATCTTATTAGAATAGTCTTTTACCCCTTCTAAAAATATATCTTTCTTATCTGTAAAATATTGATAAATTAAACCAGTTGAAACACCTGCGTACTTAGCAATATCTACACAACTAACGTTATGATATCCCTTATTACACATAAGTTCAAAACCTTTTTCTATGATTCTTTTTTTCTTCTCAATAGAAGTCTTTTTGATTGGTTCTCTAATTGTACCCATAGTATCACCTCAATTAAATGTTTATTAATAATTTTAACATATATTAGATAAAATAATAAGATAAGTTGTGATAATTTTATCTTAACTTATCTTATAATTATTTAATTACTCATTTCCCTTTAAACTTGTTACCATATCGATATTTGTTATTTTGCGAGCTAAGAATCTTGATACAAGATATGATACTAAGAATGTACCAATTGCTGCATATAAATATGTTGGAAGAGTGATACTTGCTCCAAAATCATAGCTTTCTTCGATTGCTGTTTTAAATATCCAGTCAGTTAGATAGAAACCAGCAGGTAGACCTATGATAATTGATATGATAGCGATAATATTACTTTGTTTAATGAAAATTTTCTTAATTTTTTTATCATCAAATCCTAAAACTTTAAGTGTTGCGAACTGATATTGTTTTTCGGTATATGATAATATACCCATGTTGTAAATAATTACAGACCCTAATAATATAGCTATTACAATGATTAAAACTATCATAGTTTTCATAGTTGATAACATGTTATTCATGCTTTCTTCTAGTGCTGTAATGTCTTGTATTAATTCAACATTTTTTATTTCTTTTGTCTTGCTTAAATCAGTATCAGTATATAAAGAGTCTGGTTGATAAGTGTTACCTAAACTTTCATAGTACTCTTTAGTCATAGTCATATTTTGATTTTGAGGATCTTTATTAAATCCAACTATGTTAGATTTGTAATATTTATTATTACCTACTAAGTGCCATGTGATAGTATCACCTATCTTATATCCTTCAGTTTTTGCAAGTTTATATGTAATATATACACCCTTATTATTATTTACTTTAATAAATTTGCCTTTATTATCAACGAATCTTACATAATTTCCGGCATCGGTTATAAAGATATTGTTTGATTCTTTTTCACCATCTTTATTCTTTATTTCAATCAAATAACTTTCAGATGTATTAGATCCATATTGTTTTTTTAAAGCGTTTAAGTCCTCTTCTTTTATTCCCTCTTTTAAAGATAACTTATAATCAAAATTATATAAATCTTTAAATTGTAATTTAACAAAGTGATTTAAGCTATCAAGCATTCCAAAAGCACAAACTATTAACATACAACAAGCTGTTATTCCAACTATACCGGTTATAGTTCTAATTTTGTTTCTGAAGATATCACGAATATTCCATTTTGTAGAAAAATTCATTTTTTTGAAAAGACCTTTAGTAGTAATATTAAGTGTTTTAGCTTTTACGTTTGGAACTTCATTTCTTAATGTTTCAGCAGGACTTTTGCTTAATTCTTTATGACAAGCAATATATGTTACAAAGCTTACACATAAAGTAACGGCTATGGCGCATATAATACTTGATAATTCCATTACAGGAGCACCATTTGGTATTTCAAAGAAAGACATTTCTAGATTGATAAATAAGCCACCAATACAGTAATAACCAGCTATTAGACCGAGAATAGACGCTACTAAAGATATCCAAAAACCATAACCCATATAATGAAATACGATTCTGCGGTTACTAAATCCTAAAGCTTTTAATGTACCAATTTGTACTCTTTGTTTCTTAACTACCCTAGTCATTGTAGTAATAACTGATAACATAGCGATAAAAATGAATAAGCCAGAGAAAACTCCGATATAGGTTTTTCCTTCATCTATTTCACCTTGGTACTGAGCATATGAAGCTGTGTCTTCTATTTTAATAATAGCTTTTGCTGCTGCTATATTGTTTTCTATTTCATCTTTTACCTTGGAAACGTTTTTCTTACTATCAACGTCTACCATAACATAGTTAAAAACTAAATGTTGTTTATAATCAAAGTTCATTTTGTCTAAATCTTCATTTGATAAAGACATTTCTTCTTTAGCATTATATTTAATGTATCCTTCTAGTTCTTTAGATGATAGATAAGCAAAACCAAATGATGAATGGTCTGGATATAACTCTGATTCATCTTTAACATCATAAACATGGTCGGCAACATTTATAAAGCCTACTATTTTTTCTACAAATTTATATCCATCATATTTGATTGTGATTTCATCACCTATTTTAAGATTGTTTTCTAAAGCATAAAAATTATCTAACCAAATACCACTCTTATCGGCTGAGAATTTTTCTCCCTTTATAACATGAAATTTTGAAATATTATTTGATTCAATAAAGTTTAAAAGTAAAGTTTTGTCATCTTCAGTTGTTGCGGTTAAAGATAGCTTTCTTTCAGCGCCTTTGACATGTTCTAACTTTTTGATATTGTTTAAATCATCTTTGGAAAAATTAGCTCCAAGAACATTTAAATCTTGTAGATTTGTTTTACTATAAAATTTATCGGCTGTTTTTTGCATTCCTGACATATAAGCGTTAATTCCTGAATAAGCCATTACTCCTATTAAAACCATTAAAAATATTGTAATGAATTGGCTTAAGTTAAGCTTAATGTCTCTTAACATTTTTTTCTTTAACATATTACCACACTACCTCATCAATGTTTTTAGGTTTTTTATTTTCTTTAATACTATCTACTTTTCCATTCTTTAATCTGATAACGCAATCAGCAATTTCAGCTATTAAGGCATTATGAGTAACAATAATTACTGTATTTTCTCCATTGTTAGCGTCACATTGTTTTTTTAATAGTTTTAATACTTCTACTCCTGTTTTAGAATCTAGCGCACCTGTTGGCTCGTCACATAACAATAATTTTGGATTTTTAGCAATCGCTCTGGCAATTGAAACTCTTTGTTGTTCTCCTCCAGATAATTGATTAGGAAATTTATTGTAATGCTTTTCTAGGCCAACTTCTTTTAGTATTCTCTTAGCGTTCTTTGGTTTTTTTACTATGTCGTTCACAATTGAAACATTCTCAAGAACTGTTAGAGTTGGTAAAATATTATAAAATTGGAAAATAAATCCAACATCTTCGGCTCTATAAGTTGTAAGTTTTTTAGAACTATATTGAGCTATGTCATCACCATCTACAAATATATGTCCACTAGTTGCTTTATCCATTCCTCCTAATAAATTTAGTAAAGTTGATTTTCCAGCACCAGATGGTCCTAAGATAACAACAAATTCACCCTTGGGGATTGAGAAATCTATACCATCTAAGGCATTATATTTCTTATCTCCTATATCATAACTTTTCACAACATTCTTTAATTCAATAAAGTTTTTCATCTCATCATCCCTTCTCACTTATATCAATGTGAAATTTATTTCATATTAATTATATTCCTTTAGAATTTAGAAAGTCAACAATAAAGTGAAAAAAATTTCATTTTAAAAGTAAAAAGAAAAAGAGATCTATAAAAATCTCTTTAAAATCTACTAAAATGGCGTTCCCGGGCAGATTTGAACTGCCGACCTATCGCTTAGGAGGCGATTGCTCTATCCAACTGAGCTACGAGAACATCCATTTAGATAATAACATATTTTTCTTATTTTTACTACTCTATATATTAAAATAATGTATATAAATTTGAAATATATAATTCATCTATATTTAAATCATTATCGAATCCAAAGATTACACTTCTAACACCACTTCTTTTACTACCATTGTTTTTATAAGAATAAGAAATAGTAGATTTGATTGATAAATGTTTATTGTCATTTATATTAATACTAGATATTTTAATATTATCAATTTTAAAACTGGTAATTTCTTTAGTACTATATTTATCTTTTAAAACCATATAATTATCTATAAAAGTAGATGATGATAGTAATTTTTCAGTAAAAAAGTTTTTATCCATAATTGTTTCTTTATCTTTATTTAGAATGACGCTATTAACGATTAGAGTTATGGAGTTTTTTATTTTGTCTTTGATGTTTTTATTTGATGCCTCATCTATAGTGGCATTATATAAGTTTTTAGTTGTCAAGGTTTCATTACTGTACACATTTTTAATATTAGTTATTGTAATATTATTACTTAGGGTAATTTCTTCTTTTACATTTTTCTTTAAAAGAAGTGGTACTTTGTAGGTAATAACACTACTCTTTTCTTTTATTTTGTATTTATTATCTAACACGACATTGTCTATTGTTATCTTGTAGTCTTTAGGAGCAGTTATAGTTACATTCTTGGCTATTAAATCTGTTGAGGTAATGGCATATTTTTTAAAAATTAAATATCTTCTACCAACCTGTTTTATTTTTAGATTCATTATATTTTTCTCTGAATCTAGGGTTTTATATGCAACTGTTCTAGAATGTTCTGCTTTACTCCTATTTGTGGAAAGTATATCTACTTTTACATATTTATTTGTTTTATCACTATATTTTTCAGTAAGTGATTTCTTACTCATAAATTTATTCTTGTCTATATTAGTCAGTTTTATTATTTTTTGATAATCATTATTAGCGTAAGCTTTTACGTAGCTTTTAATAGTTGCATCCTCTGAAAAGAATAAATTATTTATGAAAATGTAAGTAAGGATTAAAACAATAACTACTAAGACTACTTTAATACTCTTTTTTCTTGCAATACTCGTAAAATTAACTGTAATATGTTTTTTTGGTTTATTGATTTTTTTGGGTGTTTTAATTATTTTAGTTCCACACTTTTTACAAAAGGAAACATTTTCATTTTCTATTTTATTACCACAGTTACCACAATACATATTTTTCCTCCAAAATAAAAGCTATACTTTTATTTAAATCTAATAGTTAAGAAAATAAATAAGAAAGTATAAGCTGTTCTTAGTTCATTATTAACACTATATGTACGTTCATATAAACTACAATAGTCATCAATTATATCAACAATCCAACTTTCTTTATACTTAGGCATTTTTTTAGTTATCGGATACATATGTTTTAAAATTATATCCTCTTGCATAGGGCTAAGTTCAAAATACTTTTTAGCGTTTTTTAAAGCATATTCCGGATGTTTTCTTAAAGCTTGGTGTTGATTCATATCTTTTGTTTCTTCCAAAAAAAAGTCATGTAAGAGTGCTGCTCGTGTTGCTTCTTTGTAATTTAATTTTAGTTTTTTGGTAACTAAAAATGTATGATAAGCAACTCTTAGTGAATGATTATATCTGGTAATCCCATGATGTCTAATATATTTTGTTTTTATAAACTCATCATTAGTAATGATGTCATTGATAATTGAATAAAATTCGTCATTTGTATAAAAATATTCTTCTTTTATCTTTTTCATTAAATTCCACCTTTTAATTCCAAATTTCTAATTAATAATATCATAGATTTATATTTTGTTCAAGAAAATGTTATAGGCATTTTTTTATGTATGTAAAGTAGTTCTAAGCAATTTCACCTAAAATTTTACTCATCTCAGCACTTTCTTCTTGACTTAAGTCTTCTTTTTCTAGCTCTTTGTCAAACCATGCTGGTAATGGTTCTTCTTTTGGAGATGAAGACTTTTTAGGAGCATTAGGAGTATTTTTAGATATTAGACGTTTAACACGTTTGTGTTCTTTTTCGGTTATTCTCATGGCGTCTTCGACAGTTTCTATGTTTAGTCTTTTCCACTGTCCTACTATTGTTTCAATATATCCTTTACTTAGTTTTTGGTTATTAATTTTTAGAACATAAGAAATCAATACATTTACTACTCCAGGATTTAATTTTTGGTCGATAAGAAGATTTTCAATTAGATGGAGATCTCTACTTGTTGGCTCTGCTCCTTTATATTGAGCTTTTAGATAATTATATGGACTAGTATTTTCAAATGTGTAAACCATTTTGGCCCACTTAGAATTATCACCTACTGGTTTTTTTAAATATTCTGGTTGTTTAGCATAAACTAGTGTTGGAAGACTACCTGTATTATCAAGTTGATAGACATTACGGCAGCTTTTTCTTAAAACATTTTTGTCAATCATTCCCTTTTCGTTTAAGGAATCACGAACTAGAGACTGCATGTTAAAATCATCTATGTGATAGGTGTAAGCTAAACTATTAATCAAGTTTTTAACATCAGAGGAAAAACATCTTTCATTAACCATATTTTTAGGTATGCTCGAAATAAGCAGATTAAAATCAATGCAATCATTAATTAAAATTTTGTTTTTATTCTTGTCAGCTATATCACTTGATACTATTTCACTTTTACCTGGGATAGTTTTAAATACTTCATTGAAACTTCTAGTAATATCTTCATAATCTTTTAGATTAAGATGCGGTATTTTAAAATAATTCAGCAATTTATTATATTCGTTTTTTCCTAAATTATTATATAAGACGACATTTAAAATTGGATGAGTAAAGAATTCGCTGGCTGATAATGGGGAATAAAGAAGATAAACATAATTATTTACATTTCCCTGTTTAAAATAAGTTTTTAATAGTCCACAGGCTTCTAACTTTTCACGAGCAATAACAATATCTTCAAGTTTTAGTTGCATGGTAGCCATTAAATGGTGATGAGTTAAGTCATCACTCATAATTAAACTCTTATTAAGATCATCAATCAATGTAAGATATAGACTTACGGCAACATGACCTATAATTGGTTGATATAATAGAGTTATTAATTTTTTATCTTCTTCATTAAGAATTGTTTTATTTACTACAATATATGTATCTGCTGGTAATATTGTTATATTCTTCATCACGCTCACCTACAGATATATTACAATAAATTAGGAATAAAGTAAAACAAAATTCACGAAGAATTTTGTCTAAATTAAAAGGTTAATAATTTGTTCTGATGTTATACCACTATAATAAATCAACATAAAGGCAAGTAGAAGAAATGGGCCAAACGGTATCATATTATTTTTCTCTTTATATAGAATAAATATTGATATTGGTAGCGCAATTAAACTACCTAAAAAAATAGTAAAAATACCTAGTAGCGGATCTAAAACTAGACCAAATAAAAATAATAATTTAACGTCTCCCCCACCTAGGCTTTCTTTTTTAAATAGCTTTTCGCCTAAAAGCATAATTAAATACATAATAATAAATAATAAGATACCAGTTAATAAATGCATACCAACGTTTTTAATGCCACCTGCCAAAAACTCAACTATTAAAAATAAAATACTAAAGGTAATAATTATTTCGTCTGGAATAATATAATATGTCACATCTGTTGTTACTATGATTATAAATAATGCCGCTATTAAAAGGGCTATTACTAGATTGTAGCTAAAACCAAAAAGATAGTACGCTGTTGAAAATAAAAGCCCTCCTAATATTTCACTAATTGGAATAATTGAATCTATTTTTTTGTGACATTTTAGGCATCTACCTCTTAAAAATATGTAAGAAAATATAGGAATAAGCTCATAAAAATGTAATCCGTGACCGCAGGCATCACACCTTGATTTACCCTTAACAAAATCTATATTCTTAGGTAATCTAAGTCCAACTACACAGAGAAAGGAACCGATAACAGTTCCTAGTATAAAGAAAAATATAAGATAAAATATTTTCATATATATACTCCTAACCAATCTGATTATAAATATCAAACATTGGGGTAATAATTGATAGTAAAAGTACTCCGACAATGCCCGCTAATACGATAATCATAATTGGCTCAATCATACTTTTTAATTGAGCAACGGCTGACTTATGTAGAGCTTGGTAGTGTTCAGATACCTTTTCCATCATTAAACCAAGTTGACCGGTACTTTCTCCTGTTACTAACATTTGATAAGCTATTTCGGGGAAAGCCCATTCTCCTTTAAATGACTCTGAAATGGTATTACCTTTGGCAAGATTAGTCATGGTTTTTGAAATTATATGTTTATATATTTCATTGGTTGTAATTTTAGATAAAATTTCCATAGAATCAGTTATAAATACGCCATGGTTAATAAGAGAGGCAAAGGTCTTGGTAAAATTATAAACCTCTTTATATATAATCATATTTCCAAAGGCTGGTAGTTTCATGATTATTGTTTGAACAACTCTTCTAAAAGATTTTATTCTTGTATACAAGTACCAAAAGACAAGGATAGTTACAAGAATTACTACTATAATCATAATGTAGTTATTTTTTAGGAAGTTTGAGGAGTTGATGATGAAAAGGGTTATTGCAGGAAGACTTGCCCCTTGTCCTTCATAAAGAGTTACAAATTGTGGAACTAAATATATCAACATGAAAACTAGAACGCCTATAGCTAGAACGACTACGAAGGCAGGATATGTCATAGCACTCTTCATTTCTTTTCGTACTTGTTCCATAGATTCATAATACTCGGCCATATCATCAAGAATAGAAGTTAGATCACCTGTCATTTCAGCTGAACGAACCATGTTTATCAATAAAGATGGGAAAACATTTTCTTGTTTATCCATTGCATCACTTAAGTTATCACCTTTTAAAAGGTCATATAATAATCTTTGATAAGCAAGACGTTGATTGGGTTTTGAAGCTTGTTGAGCTAATATCTTTACAGCATCAACAAGGGGAATACCGGCTTTGATATATGTAGACAATTGTGTTAAATCAAAAGCTAAGTCTCCTACTCCTAATTTCTTATCAAGTACAATGTCAAAATCCCATTTTTCTTTGGGCTTTACTTGAATATCTGTATAGCCTTGTATTTCTAAAAAGTGAATACAATCATTAATACTTTCAGCAGAAAAGATACCAGTAGCTTTTCTTCCTGTTGCTGTTTTGGCTTTATATCTAAAAGGGAAAAGGTTTCTGTCTTCTTTTTTATGCTCACGCTGTTTTATGCCCGCTAAAGAGTCTTGTTGTGGAGTTATAGGTTGAGTAGCGTTACTCGTTTGAGTATTATTAACTATAGGTGATATATTGGTCATATCCATTAAGGCCTCTTCTTGTACTGCAGGAGTTTTATCCTTTTTTTTACCTTTAAATATATTTTTAAAACCTTTATACATAGAAACAAATGGATTTTTAGACTCTTTCATAGACATTCTCCTATCTTATTGTATTGTACCAAAGTTTTTTACAAATTTAAAGATATTTACAAAACTTTTTTCTATCTTGACATATAATAGATTAGAGGGGTGATAAGATGTATAATAATCCTTTCTTTTATGGAAACCCTGGTATGTTTGCAAGACGTGGATTATTTCAAAGTTTAAAAGGTATTAACTGGGGAAACTTACTTAGTAACACCCAAAAAACATTAGGCGTAATAAATCAAGCTATTCCCATTGTATATCAAGTTAAGCCTATGATGCAAAATGCTAAAACTATATTTAAAATTGCTGATACAATGAGAAAGCCTGATACTCCAGTTCAAAATAATGTTATAAAAAAAGAAACAGAAGCCACTCCTGTTTCTAATAATAAACCTACTTTTTTTCTATGATTTTTTTCCATTATATCTTTCTATAAAAGATTCTCGATACTCTAGAAGAGTATCTTTTTTTATAGCTTCTCTTAACTCTTCAGTTAATTTGATTAAAAATCTAATGTTATGAATAGAAAGAAGAGTTCCACCTAACATTTCATCGGTAGTTATTAAATGTCTAATATATGACTTAGTATAGTGTTTACATGTATAGCAGTCACATTCTTCATCTACCGGGGTAAAATCGTGAATAAATTTAGCATTATTAAAGTTTATTTTGCCTGTTCTTGTAAAGGCTTGTCCGTGTCTTGCTATTCTTGTTGGTAGGACGCAATCAAATATATCTATACCGCGAATTACGCCTTCAATAATATCAATTGGATCCCCTACTCCCATTAAATATCTAACTTTATCTTTTGGTAGGAAACGTACTCCATCTTCTACCATTTTATACATGACATCTTTTTCTTCGCCAACAGAGGTGCCACCAATTGAATAACCATCAAAATCCATTTCTACTGTTTTCTTACAACTGTATTCACGTAAATCCTGAAATTCTCCTCCTTGTACTATACCAAATAGTGCTTGATTAGGATTATTATGAACTTTTTTACCTCGGGCTGCCCAACGTAGAGTCCTTTCAACAGATTTTTTCATATATTCATAGGTTACAGGATATGGAGGGCACTCATCGAAACTCATGGCAATATCACTGTCTAATTTATTTTGAATTTCAATAGATTTTTCAGGAGTTAAAAACAAGTTTTTACCATCTATATGACTCTTAAAATGTACCCCTTCTTCGGTGATATCTTTTTCTTTATTTTTAGCAAGAGAAAAAACTTGGAATCCACCGCTATCAGTTAGAATTGGACCATCATAGTTCATAAAACGATGTAGGCCGCCAGCTTCTTTTACTACATCTTCTCCTGGTCTTAGCCATAAATGATAAGTATTAGCTAAAACAATACCAGCATGTGTTTCTTTAACTTCTTCTGGTGTAAGTCCTTTCACGGTAGCTCTTGTTCCAACCGGCATAAACATAGGTGTTACAAAGTCACCATAATTTGTATATATTTTACCTAATCTGGCTTTAGTATTTTTTTCTTCTTTTAATAATTCATATTTTATTTTCATAATTAGCCTTCCTCTTTGATTTGTGATATGCTTATTATACTACAGAATAAAAATAAATTCTATATCATATGTAAAGTTATATATGCATCTTTTATGCCGATAGTTTTTTATATTAGAATGAAGCATTAAGAAATACATGATACAATACGATATTTATTTTTGGAAAAATATATTTCTACACTTCCGACCTTACTTGTTAGATAATATTTGATATGATAATGTAAAAGTCTATCTATAATTACTTGATGAGGATGATGAAATTTATTATCAACGCCAGCAGAAATGAGGGCTATATCTGGTTTTATTGTTTTTAAGAGTTCTTCACTAGTACTTGTTTTACTACCATGGTGACCTACTTTTAAGAAATTGATTTTTGATAGATTATAATTTTTAAGAAGCTCCCGTTCACTCTTAATGCTGGCATCTCCCATAAATAACATTTGATAAGCATTATATACTCCATATAAAATAATACTACTGTCATTTTCATCATTTAAATCTTTATTTAGAGATTGAAATGAAAAATTACCTAGATTAATAATCATTTTCTCTTTTAAAATATTAGTATTATATTTTTTTATTATTGCTCTTTCATAGTAATTAATGTGTCCTTCATTGATATAGATTTGATCAACTCTAAATTTTTCTAAAATATTTATAGCTTCTCCTAAATGGTCATAGTCACCGTGAGTTAATACTAAATAGTCAAGTTTTCTAATTCCTTTTGATTTTAAATACGGAATTGTAATATTGTCTGTAATATTTGTAGGACTTGATACTTCTTCCCATTTTGCACCTTTATATCGCATTTTGCCACCAGTATCTATTAACATATTTTTTCCCTTAGAAGATATTAGTATAGAATCCCCTTGGCCAATATCTATCATAGTAATGTAATCTTTGGGAAAAATAGTAACAATATTATAATGAAATATTAATAACACTGCAAAAGCTATAATAAAAATCTTTTTTCTAGTATGATATAAAAGATATAGAACTAGAAAATAGATGATATAAATAATAAAGATAGTTTTAGAAAAAATTAGTTTTCCGAGAGAAATGGTACTAATGGCTGTAGAAGTAATTTCTAAAACCCTGATAAAAATTAATAGGACATTATCTAAAAAAGGAAATATTAAAGTCAGAATAGCTAGAGGAAATAAAATACTATTAACGAATGGAACATAAAATAAATTATAAATAATACTTAAAACATTTATCTGATAAAATGTATATAGTGATACTGGAATACTAACAAGAAAAGAGATAATTGATGTTAATAATAGGGTTTTAAATTTTTTACTTGAATCTAATATTTTAGAGAATAATATTAGAGAAAAACTAATGATATAGGAATATAAAAAACCTAAATCATATATATAGAAGGGATTAATTAATAAGGTAATAGCTAGAGTGAGGAGAAAAATGTTTACACTGGAAATATAAAAATAGTTATATTTATTAATTGATGATAACAAAAATGAAAGAACAGCACGTAATACTGCCGGCGGGGAGTTGGTTATAAAAAGATAACAAAAGGTAAAAATATTACTCATTATATAACCTAATTTTTCACTGCATCTCATTTTCTTGAGTGATTTTATAATTATTTCCGCAAGCAAGGTAACTTGTGTTCCAGAAATAGCAAACAAGTGACTAATACCATTTTCTCTAAAACTATCTATAATTTCTTTATTCACTTCACTTGTATCACCGATAAGGAGCATTTTAATGTAAGACTTTGATTTAAAGTGATTGATATAGTTATAAATGGTGTTTTTTAACATGTAGTAAACATTATTATTTCGTTTCAGTGAAACTATTTTTTCTCCTTCAAATAAATAATTTATATGTTTTATTCTAAGATAGTGCCTATAATCAAAGGTATTAGGGACTGACCTTTCCCTTGGTTTTTTTGTATTTCCTGTAAGAGATATTTTGTCTCCAAGTCTTAGAACTTTTTTTATTTTCAATAACTCACTTAACTCTTTAAAGTAATAGGTAGCTTTGGTATTTTCAAATCTGGATATTTTTAAGTCTAAGGTTAAGCAATTACCATCAAAGGTGAAATTAGTTATGGTTCCAGTTAACTCTTTTGTATCAGTATCTAAAATACTGTTTTCTTTAACTAGAAGTCTTGGAACAGAAATCGCCACTACAATTAGGAGAATTATAAAATATAATTTATTCGATAGTAATGTATGCCTCAATTTGAGCATAAAGACTATCTCCTATTCCCTCTACTTCTTTTATTTTTGAAATATCTGTAAAGTTTCCTTTTTCTGTACGGTACTTAATAATATTCTGGGCTTTACTTTCTCCTATTCCTGGAAGAGATTTTAACTCATCTAGTGTGGCTGTATTAATATTTATTTTCCCAGTTAATTCGAAAGTTTTTGAATCATTGGTATCAAGGCAAGCATCATTTTTTATGGAATCAGCATCTTTTTGAATACATTTTTTAATAACCTCATTTTCTTGTTCTTTAGTTTTTTTGAAATCTAGGACTTCTGATTTTGTATAAATTATGATGACCATTTCATCTTTTATTTTTTTGCTGAGATTAATAACTGTCGTATCAGCATCATTTGTTAAACCTCCTGCTTGATTTATAACATCAATTATTCTTTCTTGATTATTAAAAGAGTAAATACCTGGATTATTAACAGCTCCTTTTATATCAACTTTATAGATAGAAGCGACCCTTTTTTCTTCATTTTTCTTGGTAGTAGGTGACTTTTCTATTAAAATAGTTTGTGGAGTTTTCTTCTTTTTCTTTTCCTTAAAATTAGTATTATAAAAATATATTCCCCCTATTGATAATAAAATAATAACTATTGTAATTAAGAATATTTCTTTACGATGACGATAGGTAAATGACATAACTAGCCTCCTCATATGTATAATAAGAGAACTAATTACCAAAAACAAAAAAACATGTTTATTAAGCATGTTTCTTTTTAGGATTCTTTAATCTATTTTCTGTTTTAACCTGATCTCTGATACCTGTTTCAACACTTACCCTTTGTACAGCAGTTAGGGCCGCTATTAAACAAATGGTGAAACTTCCTCCATAACTCATAAATGGAAGTGGAACTCCAGTCATTGGAATAAGTCCGAATATTCCCATAAGATTTACAGCAATATGACAGAAAATGTATACAGCTACTCCATAACAGATTGTACTTCCTCTGTTGGTATAACTTTTTCTACCTATAGCAAGTATTCTATATAGTACAACCATATATAGGATAATAATTAAAACACCAATAGCGGAACCTAATTCCTCAACGGTTATTGTAAAGATAAAATCTGTATATGGTTCAGGTAGATAAAGATATTTTTGGGTACTATTTCCTAGCCCTTTACCGGTTAGGCCACCATTATTAATAGCTATATAACCATTACAGACTTGGTTTCCTGTATCTAATAGTCTGTCACATGGTCTTGTAAAATTTAGTCTTTCTAACTGACGTTCTAGTATTAGTTGTTTACCGGATGAAAGCAAGGCAAATGTTGCGAGGACTATAGCTCCTACTCCACCAAATATTAATTTTGTTTTAATACTTTTGGGAACTGGTTCTGCCAGAAAAATTGCGAATACTATTACTAGATATATAATTGTTGTTCCAAGATCAGGTTGGACAAATATTAAAATAGCAATGATTCCGCAAGTAAATAAGGGAAACAGGCTTACCCAATATGACGAAAGGTTATCTTTATTTTTCTCATAATACTCTGCCATCCAAATTATAGAAATAACTTTGATAAATTCACTGGGTTGGAAACTAAATTTACCTAAATCATACCAACTTATAGCTTGATTTTTAGTTTTTCCTATAAAAAGAAGAGCAAACAATGATACCCCCACTCCTAAAAAGAGGGTCCAAGACAATATACCATATAACTTAGTATTAAACTTAATCATAATTAAACTAAAAATGAGGCCTACTAGTAAAAAAGCACCCTGTTTTATAAAATAATTATAAGGACTTGCGGCATGTGTCATATAAGCAGTTACATTAGATGATGAAAAAACCATTATTAAGCCAACAACAAAAAGAATTATAGAAATTATTAATAGTGGTTTGTCAAGGTATTTAAAAACTCTTTTCATGTTAGCCTCCTTATTTTATATAATATCATATATTATATGGTTGTGGCTATTTTAATTAAATATTTCTTTATTTATTTTACAGTCATAATGAACACTTTTTTCAGTTTTACATATCCTATAGTAGAATAACAAAGGAGGCTTAGTTATGTATTATTACGGTGGAGGAAGTTGCGGATGTTCTGGTATGAATTATCAAACTCCTTACTATCCTGTTTACAATTATGGAAATAATAATAATAGTTCTACATACGCTATTATATTAGTATTATTTATATTACTTGTTATTGTAATCGGAACAAGATTTGCAAATTAGAGCTTATGCTCTTTTTTCTTTACTTTTATCTGTTTTTGAGATATAATAACACTGTCAAAAAGGGGTATGGAAGTAAGGAGATGAAGTTATGCTTAAAACAAAGGACATTATAGATGAGAAAAATAAGCTTTTAAGAACAGTAAGTAAGGAAGTTGTTTTTCCTTTAACTGATGAAGATAGAAAAACTATTAATGATATTATTGAATATCTTACTAATAGTCAAATAGAAGAATTAGCATTAAAATATGATTTAAGACCAGGTATGGGAATGGCCGCTATTCAATTAGGAATACCAAAAAGATATTTTGTAGTAGTTCATGAATATGAAGAAAAAAAATTCAATACTTACGTCATTATTAATCCTAAAATAGTTAGTACTTCTACAGAAAAGATTTATGTAACAGATGGTGAAGGATGTTTAAGTGTTAATCGTGAAACTGTTGGTATTACCCCACGATATGCAAGAGTAACTATTGAAGGATATGATATGGATGGTAATAAAATTAGGGTTAGAGGTCGTGAAGAATTAGCTATTGCTTTTCAACATGAATATGACCACTTAAATGGTATATTGTTTATAGATAAGATTGATAAGAAAAACCCATTTAAAGATCAAGATAAAATGAGAGGAATTTAAAAAGACTTGCAGCATTTGCAAGTCTTTTCTTTTACTATACAAGTGTATATATTTTTTCGCTTTCTGCCTTGTCTAAGTCAAAGACGTTTTTCTTAACTCTAGCTAATCCAGATTCATAAGTACCATCAGTTAATGGTATTCTCTTATTTAAAATATAATTAATTACTGCTAATTTTTCATCATCAGAAATTACTTTTCCTGTTCCGCGAACAAATATTCCTCTTTTATCTTTTTGGCAGTTAATTTCTAATCTTTCATTAAGTTTTATACTAACATCTTTTGGTGTTAGCTCTTTATCTTCTAAGTATCTTTGACTAAATATTTTTAGACCTACTAGTTGATGATTAGAAATATATTTTTTTAAGAGATTAACAGCGGCTTTTGGTTTAATATTCATCATTTCATAATAATCTATTAAGTCAAAATCTCTGATACTTCCATCTTCAAGTAAAACTCCATTTTGAAGTTTGTTAATTACTTCTACTCCGTTACTTATTTGCTTAGTTTTTTCAAACTCTTCTTTTTCTAAAGCTGATATTTTATAAGTCTCATATAATGAGTCTTCACACAAGATAAGAATATCTAAATAGTATGTTAGTGTTGATAAACTCATATCTCTACTTTTGGCGTATTCTTTTAAAGATGATGCATCACTAGCAATATAGTCAGCAATTGCATCTTTTGCTTTATCTAGTATATATAGTTGTGATTTCTTGTATTCTATTAATTCATCATTTAGTTTTTCTATCTTTTCAATATTCGTCATTGATAATGAATGTGAACTCTGAAATGTAGACATGTATTTTTCTAAAACTGATGGTTGCATTTTAAATTTATGACACATCATATCAATAAGTTCATTTGTGTCTAATTCCTTATATTCTAATAAAGTTTTACAATTATGTAGGTATTCTAGTCTTTCACTTTTTTTCATTTTCTTCTTTCCCCCCTGACAAGTGATTCTTATTTTATCAAAAAAAGAGCATTTAGTCAATAAAAAAGGCTTCACAAATCAAAAAAAATGTGTGATAATATCAAACACGGCCCTAAAAATGTGTAGTATTATTTTGTAGTAAGACCGCACAACTTTTATAATATTTTTTATTAATAGAATATTTATAAATTTTGAATAATATAATATAGAATATTTAAAGGAGAAATTATGAAAATTAAAATTACAAAAAATAACGAAGTATTAAAGTATGATGTTGTATTAAGACGCGAAAATATTAATGTTGGAGTTGTTAAAGATAAGGAAAATGATAAGTGTATAAAAAAAATTATTTATACTGTCGTAAATGATCAAGGTATTGATTTAATTCATGCTTCTGCCCCTTTTTCTTTATCACCTGATGATAACAAATGTTATATTGAAAGACACGCTAATATAGGGGGACTATTGGAGTTATTAGATTATCCAATAGAGATTAATAAATATCATTTAATGCGAATTAAAAGATTGATTCTCAGTGAGAGAGCTCATGTTGTTGACAAATTATATGAAAAGCATAGAAATAGTAAAAATGAGGATTTAACAAATGAATTATTCAAAGTAAAATATTACAACTTAGTAACAAGAGGTATAAAAAAACGTTAGATTAATTTCTAGCGTTTTTATAATGTTCTAATAAATTTGGGTTCATGTTTTGTTTTGTTAAGACAAAAACTTGCTTTATTTAAGTTAGATATCTCATATCCTGCTTGCTCACTGATACATTGTCTAAAAGTTCTTAAAAGTTCTAAAATATCGGCATCATCTGAGTTATACATATCATTTAATTCCTTGTTTGACGCTACAAATTCATCAAAATAATTATCAATTAGGAACTGTTTTATACCTATATTAAAACTATAGTTATTCTTTGCAATTAAATCTTTTACAGGAAGCATACTATAATTATATTCATCGGTATCAATAACCGCTATATTTTCATAGTCATACATAATATTATATATAACATCATATGATTTTATTTTATTTTCAGAAATTAATTTGGTATCCTCTTTTACTTGCTTAATGGATTGCATAAGATTATTAATATTTATAGTTAGGGGATTTATATATTGCAGATTTTTTCCAGATACAAATTTACTTGTATACCCTACTATCTTATCATTTAACATTAAAACATCATCAGGAAAAATATATGTATTATTAACAACCTGATTAAATTTTAATGTCTCCTCTTTATTTTTTGTTAAATAAGACATTTCATCATCAAAAACTTCATGATAAACTTTGATAGCTTTATTTAGTTTTTTGTCATGATAAGTTATTCCTTGAGATCCATAACCTAATTCAATAATATATTTTAAATACATAAGTAATTCTTTTTTACTATTAAATATCATACTATCCCCTCTTTTGGCTTCGTATTATATCATATTTAGGAGATTTTTTCAACTATTATTTACGAATGGTTTTGGTGTAAACTTTTTTATCTAAGTTTTTATCAGGCTCTAAATTTAGAGATTGTTTGAATAAGGCCAATCTTAAGAGCTTTCTTCTTGATTCTGGTTGGATACTATTAAAGTCCGTTATGGAAAGTTGCTCTTCTAAATCTTTGTTTTTAACAACTAATATTTCATTGGTTTCAAACAAGTCATCAAATTCATCTTTTATAAATACTGCGTTTGAACATAAGTCAAAGATTAAATTGGAATCTTTATCATACGTATATGAATGATAATAATTTCCTTTAAAATAATATCTGCATAATGAAGTTATAGCATAATAATCTTTAAATATTTTAGACATATAATATGCGTGAGAGTGGCATTCTTGAGCCAGTACGGTTGATGAAATATAATCCTTTAGTTCACTGTTTTTACGAAAATATTTGGAGGCTAGTTCAAAAGAAAATGTGCCATATTTTTCACTATATATTTCGTATTTTTTTCTCTCCTTTAGACTAATATCTTGTATCACTGGAGAATTTAGTAATTTTTTTATAAGTTTAGAATTACGACTAGTTTTTCTTAAATTACCTAGTTCAAATATAGCATCTTTAATTTCTTGTTTCATGTTGTAATGATATTTGTTTAAGATTTCATAAAATGGTACTATATAATTAGAATGATAGATATATTCATTTAATAAAACTAGGAATTTATCAGTATAGTCCATATCAGATTTTAGTTCATATGATGCATCAACTTTTTCAAAAAATTCTGTTAAAACTTCTTTGAATATTTCATCATTAATTTTATGATATTTTAATTCATTTTCGTCTAATATTTGATTATAAATATCCATCTCTTTCTCCTTATAATTATGTGTTATACTTCATGATACTCTTTTTTTAAATTTATATGATAGAAAAATAAATTTATTTAGTCTCTTCAGATATTATACAACTTCCTTTATGGTCGTTGAAATAGTCTTCTATATGCGCAACGGCCTTATTAGCATCATCATAATTTTCAACATCTGTGTGATTTGAAATCCAAGCATCTCCTCCACCGTTAATAATTTGATAATTTTTATTATACTCTATCTCATATAAATATTCTTCATTATCTAGGTGGCAATCAAGAGAAAATTTACCGCTTATTTTATTATCTTTTGAAGAGATATGTGTAATACCATAAGTTACTATTAATATTATTATAGTAATAAAAAGTACTGATAGGATAATACCAATAACTTTTAGCATCTTAATAGTAATGGTTGCTAAATGTTCAGTATTACTAACCTTTTTCATTAATACATTATTAGTGTTATTATTAACTAATTCATCTAAACTGATATTAAATTCTGCAGCTAGCAATTTAGCTTGTTTAATATCAGGACTTGTTTCTCCAAGTTCCCACTTTGATATTGTTTGTCTTGTTACCCCTATTTTTTCAGCAAGAGATTCTTGGGTAAGATTGTTTTTCTTTCTTAGACTTGCTACTTTTTTTCCTAAATCCATATATTGTTTCTCCTTTTCATAAAAAGCATAACAATTTTAATACTTAAATTCTACCAATAGTTGCTGGAACATGTGCAATTATTTTTAACTTTTAATATAACCTTATACTTTCCGGATGTTTTTTAATTAATGTTTTAAAAGATTATACCATATTTTAAATTAATAGGACGGTGTTTTAGTTTGTAGTTTTTAATTTTTTTGTTATAATAGTTTGGTGAGGAGGAATCTAAATGAAAAAAGAACAAATTTTTATCGGAAATATTAAAAAATGTACAGAATATGAGATGGTAGCTACTACTTCTGTGGGCATTATAATTAATGGTAGAATTGTCTCTAGCGATTCTCATGGTTATATCAAGAAAGATGATGAACTTTATAAAGAAGATGTTATATTAGTGAAGCTTAAGAATGATTTTTATGTGGAGTTAGAAAAACTAAATTTACTTTTAAAATTAAAAGCGCAAACTAGTGCTAGAAAGGGTTACAAAATAAATGAGTTCATGATGTTAACATCTCCTAGTGCTGTTGGTGACTTATTTGTTGATGAAAAGTCCTTAAAACCATATTATGGTATGGAAGATAAATCAGCTAAAGTATTAATGCGTAAACTAAAAAACAACAAATAATAATATTTAAATATATTTATTTGCAAAGTGATGTTTTTATATACTATAAATATTAAAAGGCCAGTTTTAGAAACTGGTTTTATTTTTTTGCAAAGTTAATTAGGCAATATATATCAATACTACATTTTTAATTGTTTCTACTTTTTAATTTTTATATTTCCAACCTCATATATAAAATTAGATAAGGATTATTTTGTTCATCCAACTCTTTTCTTTGATAAGTTTTAAAACCCATATGTTCATAGAATTTTATTGCGGTGGGATTTTCTTCATTAACTACTAGTTCATTAACTCCATAGTGTGTTATACCATAAGTTAATAATTTTTTTCCAAAGCCTTTTTTTCTTTCGCTATTTTTAATAAATAGCATTTCAATTTTATTACCCTCTATTCCCATAAAGGCAATAGGCGTCTTATCAATATTTTCTATGATTACTAAATGGGATACTTTTTTAAGTGCATGTGGCACATATTCCTTGATATTTTCTATTTCTTTTTTTGATAAAAAAGGTGAGTATTTTTTACTGAATCTTCCCATACATCTACTAATAAGTCTATTAAAAATGGCGATCTATCCCCTACCTCAAACATTTTCATATTTACCTCCAAAATTACTAGCTATTGTGAAGTATATTATACCATTAATAGATTATTTTACCTATAAATATTGAAATAAATAATGATAATTGATACCAGAAATATAATAAGTGATTAAAACTTATGATATAATAGTTTTACTTTAAATTTATCGGGAGGAATTGTGATTATGTCAACAGAACCACATACAACATTTGAAAATAAAAAAATAGTATACAGTGATACCATATTACCATTAAAGGACATAGGAAATAATTTAAGAATTAAAACAATTGAAAATGTTAGTAAAACTGATCTTAAATATTGTTTAGAAATTATTTTTATATCTAATCCAGATGTAGTTTTTAATACTATTCAATATTCAACTAAAGATGAAAGAGTCTATTTTTATACAAATAAAGAAATATTTACAGAAGTTTGGAAGAGATTACAACTTTCTAAACCAGTAAATATAAAAACACAAATACTTCAAGAAATAAAAAGAATATTAACGTCTGATGAAAATAAAGATTATAATTGTATCTCCTTATATGATGTATATAAATTGATAAGAAAAATAAACAAGGAAAAAATAAAAAAAGAACGTTATTATATGGATATAATAGAAAAAAATTACAAATATTATCATACATATGATATATATGATATGTATGATATATATAGTCTTATATTAACTTTTGATTATAATAAAGATGAATTGGAAATTTTAGTGGGTAGTAAACCTATTACTTTTTCTAAAAATTATGGCGAGTTATATTTAAAAAGTGATAAATCTAATACCTCTCTTGGGAAAAAATTACTTATGGAATGTAGAGATGTTTTATCTGCTGCTTATGATGAACTATTAATGTATACAAATATCAGGAGAGATTCTTCATGCGTTAAGCCATTGGATTCAATATTTTCAGCTTATATTTTTTCTAGTGCAGTAGAAATATACATTAGATCTTGGGGAAAGGATTCTTGTACTGAAGAGTTTAATTTAACAAAATATAATATTTCAAAAGACAAAGAGTGTTTTTGTTACTGTAATTCACATGAAATTTTAAATGTTGTTTGTGGTCAAGAAAATGAAATCTTTAAAAAGCTTTTTGTTAGAATAGATGATTGTCCGTATTGGAGTCGTGAATCTTTATATGAAATAAGAAAAAAACAATTAGACGAAGAAAAACAAAAATTATTAGAGGAAAAAATGGCTGAAGAACAGGAACTATTAGAAAGAAAAAAGAAAGAAGAAAAGTATCAAAAAAGATTAAATTTAAGAAGAAAGATTTTTCCATTTTTAAAGAAATAGAAAATAAATTTTATTGAAATAAATATTTAGTGAAACTATATGAACGCATTTATTTAAAATCACAAATTGTTTTAATATTTTATGATATAATTATGTTTTATGATATAATTATGATGGAGGGTTAATTATGGAAATTAAAGATTTAAAGAAAATCAGTATATCAAATTTAATTTTAATTATCTTGAATGATAAGAATATTGATGTATTAAGAAAATGTGCTGAGGCCGAGTTAAGAGAAAGAGTAAAATATGTAGGTTGGGAATTTGATGATTTACTACACTTCGATGACAAGGTCATACAAAAAAGAGGATTAGATGTTAATAATTATTTAATTTCTCCAAATGTTGATATGCAGCAACTTATGGAAACATATCTCCTTTATGCCAGACAGACAGATTATTACTCAAATAATTTGTTGTTTAGTGAAAAACATTTATGTAATGAGACAGATTTTGGAGATTCTTTTTTTACTAAAGTGTGTACCAAGGAAATAGAAAATATAAATAGAAGATTAAAAAATTCAACAAACAATTCACAAAAAGAATTTTTATTATCAATTAAACAAATATTAGAGGAAAGAAATAAAAATTTTGAGCAAGAAAAACAAGAAATAGCAAAAAGCAGTCGAATAGAATTACTTAGTCATAGCGACGCTATGTATCATTTGGATGGAGACAAAGGAACCTACCATGAATTTTCTTTACAGAATTATAGTAATGAGGAATTATATAAAACTTTGGGTTCTAAATTAGGAATGTTAAAAGTTGCAATTTTAGAAATTTTGAATGATACATTATTTGACACAGATTTATGTCAATATATATGCGGATTAAGATTTGTCAGAGAGGATAGTTCAAAGCTTTCTTCTCAAAAAAGACAATTGATGAAGCAATTAAAAAATAATGTTGAAGTTAATTATGAAAATGAACAAATGCAAAAAATATTACAACGTTCAAAGTAAAGGAATTCATTTCATCTAGAACTAATATATAAAATTATAGACAAATACTCTTGATTTAATTAAGGGTATTTTTTATGCTTATTTTAGAAAAAAGTAATTTATAGTATATTTGAAATAGTAGAATTATACCCTTTTGCTTTATCTAGAACCTTTTCTTTATTGAAAAACAAAAAAGCTAACTATTTCTAGTTAGTATTTATTATTTAATCCCGAAAATTTTGAGTAATAATCAATATGGTGCCGAAAGTAAGAATTGAACTTACCGCTGATCCTTACCAAGGATCTGTTTTACCACTAAACTATATCGGCATAACATTATACTATCATATATTTATGTAAATGTATATATAAAAATGGTGTTTGAAGTGGGAGTCGAACCCACATTGCTTCCTTCGGGGGGAAGTATTTTATCCATTAAACTATTCAAACAAGAAAGAACTACTCACATGTAGTTCCATATTTTTTATATAAAGTTGTTAGAGTTTCTTTTTTTACTTTTCCGTCAGATTCAAAAATATTATCATCACTACCCTCAATTGCAATTATCTTATTTATATCTACTTTATTATAATCTATGACAGTCGTACTAATAACACTATTTGATGTTGTAGTTACCTTATTATCATAATAATCAATATTCTTATATGGTGAAAAAACATTTTCATAGGCTGCCTGATATTTTTTAAGGATTGCATCATCATCTGATATTACCTTTTCTACAGAAACTGTTTTTGTAACGTAGTCACCATCATAATAAATGCTATAGGTTAAGGATGTACTGGCTCCATCTGTAGTAGTTGCCTTTCTTTTACAGTGAAGAACGTTTTCATCCGTCTTTGCTGTTTTATTTTTTGTATCATCACTGCAACCAACACAAATAAAACTGATAATTAAAATTAGAATTATGAATCTAGGAATTTTTTTATTCATTATTTTGTTCACTTCCACTCTTTTCTATTCGGTCCAATCTACGAATAATATCTTTTTGTTGTTTATTTATAGTTTCAATTTTATCATGTAACTCTTCTAGAATCAGCTCACTCTTTAAATCAATGCGATAATCATTTTGATTCCTTAGACTATCTTTTTCGCTTTGTCTATTTTGACTCATCATAATTATAGGCGCTTGTAATGCGGAAATACATGATAATAAAAGATTTAAAAGAATAAATGGATATTCATCTAAGCGCTGGTTTTTATTCAGTAAAACAGTATTTAAAACTATCCAAATAATTAAAAATGAGATGAATAGTGCTATAAAAAACCAACTACCAGCGATAGCCGAAATTTTATCGGCTAAGTGATCACCGAAACTCATTTTTGATTCTTCTTGTTTATCTACATCTATAGAAATAGGTTGATCTACTAGTAAATCCAATAAGGCTTCCTCATCTTGGGCATCTATTTCCCTATTTAAAAGCATTTTTACTATTTCTCTTTTTGTTTTATTAGGCTTTTCCATGATATCACCTTTATAAGTATAGCACAGAAAAGGAAAAAAAGACAATAACAAGAAGTTATTGTCCAGCATCAAATTTAGGATTTAAAGTTAATTCTATTTCCATTCCCTGCGTAATGGCAGTACCTGCTGCTATACTCTGTGCTGTTACATATCCAGTTCCTGTTAATTTAGTTTTTATACCTAATAAATTTAAAAGACTAGTTGCATCTTTACTGGAATATCCATTTACATCTGGTATTGTAATATTAGAGTCGTTAGTTACTAAGAATATTTTATCTTTATTGGTAATACTAATATTTTTTTCTGGATATTGGTTAATTACCTTATCCCCATTACCAATAATTATTTGATTAGTAATATTATTAGCAGTTAGTAATTGACGAGCTTCATCTAATTTCTTATTTTCTAGTGATGGAAGTTTGTAAGTAGTTATTTTTTCTCCTTCCGTTTCTGTTACTTCGGTTCCATAGTATTTTGAAAGATTGCTTACTACTTCTTTTACAGCAGTTGAAACGCCCTTTTGACTTCCTCCTGCCGGTCTTTTAACAGAGGCATAAATAATAAATTGAGGATTACTCTTAGGATAAATTCCAGAAAATGAAGAAATAATATCTTCCTTGCCATTTAAATATCCTCGACCATTGGTGGCGGCTATTTGGGCGGTTCCTGTTTTACCAATTAATTCACCGCTAGGTATTCTAAAGCCTGATCCGGTATTACCTATTCCATTAACAGTATCATCCATTAATTGAATCATTTTCTGAACTGTTTGAGTTGAAGCAACACGTTCTTTTTCGGTTCTTTTACCTTTGTAAACTACTTCTTTAGTATCTGGGTCAACAATTTTTTCTACAACATATGGTTTTAAAAGCATACCATCATTGGTAAGAGGTGTCATAGCTTGAACATTTTGAAGTGGGGTTGTTGTAATTCCTTGACCGAAACCAGCATTAAAGACTTCAGTTTCATATTTAAAACTTATTTGACCAGTACTTTCATTAGGAAGTGTAATACCTGTTTTTTTACCAAATCCTAATTTTCTATAGTACTGTCTTAACATGGCACTATTCATAAAGTTTTTCAATAGGTTTATGACTCCAACATTGGAAGATAGAGCATATCCCCTATCGTAGGTAATATAACCCCAACCATTTCTATTCCAGTCACCAATAACAGTACCATCTGTTGTGGTATATTCACCAGATTTATAGGTAGCACTTCCATTATATACACCGTTTTCCATGGCTGCCATATAAGTAAATGTTTTCATGGTACTACCAGGCTCATATGGTGAGGAAATAGTTAAATCAAGATAGTTAGTAATATTATCTCTTGTGTTTAAGTCAAAATTAGGATTAGATGACATTCCTAAAATTTTACCTGTTTTGGCATCTATTATAACCATTGTAAACCATTCATACCCGTAATTATTCTTGGCATTAGTTAAGGCTTGCTCTACAAAAAATTGCACATTACTATCAATTGTTAAATATATATCTTTACCTTGAACGGCATCTTTTTTTATTTCTTTGGTACCAGAAATTTTATAACCTTTTAAATCCTTTTGATAAGTAACATAACCATCTTCACCTTTTAAGATGTTATCATAATAAAGTTCTAGTCCCATTTTACCTTTTATAACTTGTTCGCCATCTTTATCCTCTTCAGTTGTAGCATAACCTAAGGTATAAGATAGAAAGTTTCCTTTAGGATAATATCTTTTATAACTTTCAACAAAATCTAGTCCTGGTAAGTTTAGATTTTGAATTTGATTCTTTTCTAATTCTGTAAGACCTTTTCCTTTACTACCAAATTCTGTTTGATATTTATTTTCTTTGTTTAAATAAGTAAGAATCTCTTCTTTTGTCATGCCAAGTATAGGAGCAAGCTTTTCAGCAGTTAAATCTTTATCTACTACATGTTGAGGCTTATTTTTATTAGTTGTTCTCTTAGGACTCAAATACGCAATTAATTTATAAGATGTAACATTTTGCGCTAAAACATCCTTATTGGAACTATATATTGTTCCTCTTTTGGCGCTAAGGGTTGTGGTCCTAGTAGTTCTTTTAGAAGCCAGTTCTTGAAGATTGGTATCATCGATAGTTTTAGAAAGTGATAATTGTAATAATCTTAATATCATTATGACAAACAAAAAAAGAGAGGCAATAATAAGTAACTTACTATACTTTACATTGTTCCTTCCCTTTTCCTTTTTCAATTAAACCACGTCCTTAACTGTCTATCTTACAACCTTTATATTAGCATTATTATAACTCAATCCTTCACTTTGTGCAACTTGTTGAATCTTAGTAAGAGAGGCTAATTCATCAATAGCCATAGCTAGAGAATCATTTTTCTTCTGTTGAGATGTTATTTCTTGTTTCTTTTCTTCTACCTCGAAGTTTAATTTTGAAAGTGTTGCTTTAGAAAAGACTATTGAAATTGGAGCCATTAACACTAATGTAACAGCAAGCGTATAAATTAGTCTTTCAAATTTAGATATTTTAACCTTTTTCTTCATCTTTTTCTTTTTCATATTATCACTTTCCTTATTTTACTCTTTCTATTATGCGAAGTTTGGCGCTTCGTGCTCTATTATTATTTTCTAATTCTTTATCTGTTGGTATTATAGCTTTATTAACTACTAATTTAAAATCTGGTAAGTATTCTTTTGGTATATTGGGTAATCCTTTAATTTTATCATCTATACTACATACTTCTTTAAAATATTTTTTTACTATTTTATCTTCTAGAGAATGAAATGTTATAACTTCTACTCTTCCACCAACATTTAGCATTTCTAAAGCTTGTTCTAGGGCTGGCTTTATAACATCTAGTTCGTGATTTACTTCTATTCTTATAGCTTGAAATATTTGTTTAGCAGGGTGTTTTTTTCTCTTTTCTTTCTCAGGAACCGCACTCTTGATTGCTTCTACTAACTCTAATGTTGTTTCAATTGGTTTTTCTTCTCTTTGCTTGACTATTTTTTTAGCTATTTGATAAGCAAACTTATCTTCACCATAATCTCTAAATATTCGTGTTAAATCATTTAAATCATAATTATTTACAACATAATAAGCGTCTAGAGGATTATCTTTATCCATCCTCATATCGAGTCTTGCATCTTCATGATAACTAAATCCTCGTCTTCCATTGTCTAGTTGGGGACTTGACACTCCTAAGTCGAATATAGCACCATCTATTTTTTCAATTCCGCGTTTGTTTAATTCTTGTTTAAGATTAACAAAATTGCTTTTAATAATAGTGAAGTTAGTACCAATCTTATTTAAAACATTGGTACTATATTCTATTGCTTCACTATCTTGATCGAAGGCGAATAAAAACCCCTTTTTTATTCTTTCTAAGATGATACTACTATCTCCGGCATAACCAAGTGTTCCATCAACAATAATACTATCCTCTTTTAGGTTTAGATTGTTTATCAATTCATCTTTTAAAACACTAATATGCATATTATCACCTACAAGTCTATATTATTGCTGAATAGGTTTTCAGCTATATCGGACATATTATCTTTTGTAGAATCAAAGAAATCATTCCAGTTGTTGCTAGACCATATTTCAAGTCTATCTCCTGTTCCTATGATAATACATTCTTTTTTTAATTCAGCGTAGGAAATTAAAGGAGAAGAAATGTTAATACGTCCTTGTTTATCAAATTCTACAGTAGTGGCTCCAGATAGGAAAAATCGCATAAACTGGCGGGCATCTTTTTTAGTAAATGGGATTTTTTGTAATTCAGCAACTATTTTTTGAAAGTCCTCTAAAGAATATGCAAATAAGCAATTCTCAAGGCCTCTTGTGATTACAAACTTTTCTCCTAAATCATCTCTAAATTTAGAGGGAATTGTTAATCTTCCTTTATCATCTATATTGTGATGGTATTCTCCCATTAACATAAATATTCACCACTTTTCCCCACTATTAACCACTGCTTACCATAATAATACCCCATGTTATTTATTTTGTAAAGTTTTTTGACAATAATTATCAAAGATTGACACATAAAAAAACTAGAAGTTTCCTTCTAGTTAATCTTTTTAAACTATTTTAAAGAGTCTTTTCTTCTATTTGTGTTAATACTAATTCTTTAAAATCATCAATACTTAGAGTTTCTTTATCACTGCTACCATGTTTTCTATAGGTTACAGTTTTATTTTCTTTTTCATTATCACCTAGAACTAAGGTATATGGGATTTTTTTAGTTTGAGACTCTCTCATACGATAACCAAGTTTTTCATTACGAGCATCTACTTCCACTCTTATTCCTGATTTTTCTAATATTTCTTTTACTTCATAGGCATAGTCTAATTGGTGTTCACTTGATACGGGAATAATATTTACCTGAACTGGAGCAAGCCATAATGGTAGTGCACCTTTTGTTTCTTCTAATAGGAAGGCAATAAATCTATCTAGAGAACCAAGAATTGCTCTATGAATTACTACTGGTCTTACTTTCTTACCTTCTTCATCTATATATGTAAGTTCAAATCTTTCTGGTAATAAGAAATCTAATTGACATGTTGAAAGGGTTACATCATGTCCAATTGCGCTTTTTACTTGAACGTCTAGTTTAGGTCCGTAGAATGCAGCTTCTCCTTCTGCTTCATAGAATGGTATATTAAGTTCTGTTAAAACTTTTCTTAATTCATTTTCTGCTTTATCCCACATTTCGTCGTTATCGAAATATTTTTCTTTATCATTTTTATCTCTTAATGATAATCTGAATTCATAGTCATTGAAGCCAAAGTCTTTGTAAACATCAAGTATTAATTTTACTACTCCTTGGAATTCATCTTTTATTTGATCAAGGCGGCAGAAAATGTGTGAATCATTTTGAGTGAAGGCTCTTGTTCTTTCAATACCACATACTGCCCCACTAGCTTCATATCTGAAGTCATTAGCAATTTCTGCTATTCTTACTGGTAGATCACGATATGAATGAAGACTGTTTTTAAACATCATCATGTGATGTGGACAGTTCATCGGTCTTAAAACATAAGCTTCATCATCTAACTCCATAGCTGGAAACATATCTTCTTTATAGTGATCCCAGTGACCTGATGTTTTATATAAATCAACATTTCCTAGTGATGGTGTCATAACATGTTTGTAACCTAAGCTAATTTCTTTATTCATAATATAATTTACAAGGTTTTGTCTTACTGTAAAGCCATTAGGTAACCACATTGGTAGACCTTTTCCTACTAATTCTGAGAACATAAATATGCCCAAATCTTTACCTAATTTTCTGTGATCTCTTTGTTTACAGTCTTCCAAGAATTCAAGATGCTTTTGTAACTCTTCTTCTGTATCAAAGCAAATACCATAAATTCTTTGAAGCATTTTATTTTTGGAGTCACCTTTATAATATGCTCCAGATACTTTTAAAAGTTTAAAGTGCTTTAACTCTTTAGTGCTTTCAACATGTGGTCCACGACATAAGTCAGTAAAATCACCCTGAGAATAGCAAGTTATTACTTCATCCTCTGGCATTCTTTCGATAAGATCTATCTTATATTCATCATTTTTAAACATTTCTAAAGCTTCTTGTCTTGTTAATTCATGTCTAATGATCTTCTTACCGTCTTTTACTATTTTCTTCATTTCCTTTTCAATTTTAGGCAAATCTTCTTCTGTTAGAGTAACATTTCCTAAATCAATATCGTAATAGAATCCTTCTTCAATTACTGGTCCTACCCAAAACTTTGCATTAGGATATAAATGTTTTACAGCTTGAGCAAGTAAATGTGCTCCACTGTGATTTAAACGTTGTAATCTTTCATTTTCTTTAATATTCATATTATCTACCATTAGTGGAACCAAATCCACCGATCCTTTCTGTTGTTATTTTTTCTTCATTATCTACAGTTAAAAATTTTGTAAATATAGCTTGACAAATAGCATCGCCCTTTTTAACTATATAATCTTTATCTCCATGGTTTTGAAGTCTTATAAAAAGATGTCCTTCATTTGTTTCATTGTTGTAATAGTCACTTTCTATAATTCCTACTTGGTTACATAATCTAACGTTATATTTAAACCCTTGACTACTTCTTACAACAATCATCAACATTTCGTCTTCATTCATCGTGACCTTAACACCTGTTGGTACTTTTATGGTTTCTCCTGGTTTTAGAGTGAATGGCTGTAATGCGAAAAAGTCATAGCCAGCACTATACTTGGTACCTCGTTTAGGAAGACTATATTCATTATATAAATCTTCATCAGAACAGACATCTTTTTTAAATTGTTCAAAGCTTATCTTTTCAAACTTTCTCATAGACATTTCCTTTCCACACAAAAAGGATGATACAGGAGTGCATAAGCACGGTACCATCCTTTGTTTAACTTATAAATGTAACGAGTTTCCCCGGAATTACTTTGCATAATTCTACTAAAAAGGTAGTAACTAACTTGTCTTTTATCTAAATTCCAGCAGCTTAGACTCTCTTTAAAAAGATTAAAGTTAATCATGTCCTTTCTCTTTGTATTTAACGTACATTTAATTTATATCACAATTTTTCTTTCATTGCAACTACTTAGTCTTAATCTTTTGCTTATTTTTTCTTAAATATTCATTATAATCAATAGAAAAACTATTTATATGAATTAGTTGTTCATTTATACGTTCTATTACTCTTTTGGTTTCTTTTTCTAGTTTATAGATATCAGGGTCATTACTATTTTCCATACGACATCTTTTATTTAAATATCTGTTCCATAAATCAGCAAATCTTCTTTCGGGAGATGTTGAGTGACAATAATGTTTTAGGCCTAGACCTTCATGACTTCCTGAAATAGCATAGGTTGATTGTGGTTTAATATCTATTAGTGACTTTATAAATTTATCGATATCATCTGTTCCTATCATGTTTAACTGTTTTAAAATATTTTCTTTTTCTTGTTCATAGTTGGTTTCAAAAGAGTGAGTTCTATAAATTAAAGGATAATTATTTTTATAGAAATATTCGGCCATATTACTATTTTCTAAAAGCATAGTGTATAGAACTATCTTTTCAGCAGCACTCTGCCCTACTTTACTACATGATGGATCTAGTGTATTAACTTTATTACTTAGATAGAGTGAACTTGTTTGAAACTTTCTTTGTAAAATATCTTCTACTTCTATTAGACTTTCTATAGTAGTTAATAATTCTTCATTTCTACTTTTATCTTCTTTAATAATTTTATTGGCTTGTTCATAATTAAGCTTTTTATTATTTGTAATGATGGTTGGCATAATAATATCAGATACCACTTCACCGTGTTTTGTTATTTCATAGTAATGAGAATCAGCATAACGAGGTCTGTTTTCTATAAGAGATGCTTGATCTATAGCGATGTTCATAGGAAACATCGGAATGAATAGACCATTAGAATAAATTGTTGTAACTTTATCATAGGCCTCTTTCACGATGGCACTATTGATATTGAAGTAACCAAAGATATCAGTAATATGAATTCCTAATAAATAGTTACCATTAGGAAGTCTTTTACATGATATAGCATCATCAATTTCACCGGTACAAGAATTATCAATCGAAATAATGAAATCATTACTAATAACTCTATTATTTATGTAGGGATTAATATCTCCTAAAGTAGGTCCATCGGCTTTTTTTATGTTTACACTATAGCGTTTTGATAACTCATCCAAATACTTGTCACCATTTACGTTTTCTTTTAAATATTCAATCAGTGCTGAAATGTATTTAGTCTTTTCTCTACCAAGTCTATCTTTTGATTTAAGTGTATATTTTGTTTTCTTTAAATAAGAAAGAGCTTTCTTCTTATCTTCATAGCTTATATTTGATAATTCATTTTCAATAAGCATTTTAATAACTGTATCATAATACCTAACCTCATCTAGCATAATATCAATTTTATCTAGTTTACTAGCGTAGGTAATAACAATAGTTTCTAAAAGTGTCTTTCCTTCAAATTGAGGTGTACTTGTGATGTTTAAAACATCAAGAGATAGTTTTATATACTCTATATTTTTAACATTATATATTAATTGATAAAGTAGCTCATTATGACTAATTTCTTTCTTTTTTACGATGGTAAGGCTATCTAAATAAGGCGTAATATTATTCTTTAAAGCAATATATTCTTCTTTTCTGTGAGGGGTAAACTTTGCCTCTTGCAGATAAGTATTTAAAGATTCTTCTATTTTTCGAACTTTTCTTTCTATTGCTTTTTTATTAATATTCTCATTTTCATCTAATAAACATTTAATGTAATCTAGCATATTAATGATATTTTCTTCTATATCTACTGAAGAATCACTTTTTACAATGTTATTTATAAGGAACAAAAGTTCATTTATAACTTCATTTGATAGTTCTGTTCCTAAGTATTCTTCTAATTTAGGTTTACTTATTTTTTTATTTTTAAATATAGTTATTATATTTTCCTTATTTTTTAATACCTTATCCATATTATTTCCTCCTATTTTTACTTACTAATTCTAATGGGATTGTTAATTGCTTAATTCTTTCAATAATTCGTCTTGCTTTTACTTTTTCTACTCCACTACTGGTTATGGAGAGGTGATTTTCTAATTCTTGTAAAGTCAAATTTGACGTAAAGAAAGTGGTTAAGTGTTCTTCCATTCTATACTGTAATATGGATCCTAATATTTCATCTCTTGACCAACTACTGCAATTTTCAGCTCCAATATCGTCTATAAATAAAATGGGGCTTTTTTTGGCAGCATTATATTTTTCATCAAAGTCTGAGCCAAAGGATGATTTTAATTCTCTTAAAAATTCAGGATAATAAACGATAGTACTTTTAATATTTTTCTTGGCCATATCATTTAATAAGGCAGATATTAAATAAGTCTTACCTGTTCCAAATGAGCCGGTCAAGTACAAGCCTTTGGTGTCTTCCTTGCCATATTTTTTCATAAAGTCGTTAAAGTACTTGATGATAGGGACACGACCTTTATCATCAGTATAAACCTCTTTTAGTGAGGCGTTTCTAATATCTTTTGAAACATCAAAGTAGGTAACATTATCCTTATACAAAATACTTTGTTTCTTACTACAAGCAACATAAGAAAAAATTACTCTTTTATCAATTTGTTCGGGTGTTAATACAAATCCTTTTACTTCTTGAGGACATTCTTTAAGGCCTGGACAATGCATACATTTTTTTCTTTGTTTTACACATTCTTCTAGTGAAGATGTATATTTTACTAAAACTTCTTCTTTAATAGGTAATTGGTGAACATAATTTTGGAAAACTTCATCACTACATGCTTTGATGTAGTTATCTTTTAGTGTGTTTTGACTATTCTCTTTAAAATATTTCTTCACATCTTCCATCGCTATGCACCTCAGTTATTTATATTTTATCTAAAAACGAGTATAAAATCAATATTTAACTTTGTTTTAATTAATATAAAAAGAACACTAAGCAAGTGTTCCCATTGGATCCCAAGGTTCTAACTCTATAGGATCATTTGCTAAAATTTTTAATTCTTCTGCTGAAAGATACTTTTTATTAATTACAGCTTGGTATACATAGTTATCGAACCAAGTATCTGTTGCGACATAGTATCCTTTATGAGCTGTTTTATCTCCCCAACTATTTTCAATTTTCCATTTAGTTGGCTTTTGGTTATCTATATTTACACCCGTAAAAACCATAGCGTGATTCATAGCGCTTTCACGCATATCTAGCATACTTTGCTTATCCATACTGATATCTATTTGAAGGAGATCTTCTTCACTATAACTGGTATCATCCCAAAGGCCTTCTTCTCTATCTCCATATTTACTGCAATCACTACCAAACCAAACAGCTTCTTTTTCACTCAATTGCATTACAACTAGCTCTTTAAATCTTTCAATTGGTAAATTAATATATTTTATTTTATTGCCTTCGATAACGTTTCCTAGGTACTTAACAGTATATAATTCATTAAATGGTTTATCTTCTGTTGGTGAATTAATAATACTAACGTATTCATCAAGGGATGCTTCAACAAAGTCTTCTAAGAATTCATGTGGAGTAATGTCTTTGATAATATTGTAGTTTTTATCCTTATCAACATATTCGAAAGAAAAAGTTACTGGTGGAACTCCAAAACAGTTACACAATAGATTATAGATTTCTTTGATACTCTTCTCGTGGAGTGATTTTATTTCATTATCTTTTCCCTCATGATGCATTTTTCTAATAGTAGATGTAAATTTTCTTAAATATCTATTAAGAATATTATCTATTTCTTTAGTATTAGAACTTTGATATGTTTCGTTAAAAGCATCTTTTGGCACAAGGCCATATTTTTTTACAATATTTACAAACATATCCCATTGTCCACCATCTTCAATACCTCTGGTTAAGATGTATGATAATGTCCTATCATCATTATTTTTATCAATTAAGGATATAACTGTTTCTATGAAGTAATTACATTTTTCTAATTTGTCATAGAATGCAACATAGTTTTGTGAAAGTTCAAACTCCTCTAAATTATATTTTTTAGCAATGCGTTCTCTTAAAATATTGCAACCAGCAAAGATCCAACATCTACCACTCGCTAATTGGTTTGCTACAGGGAGTGTTTCTATATTAATTGAGAAGTTATTTCTAGTATATTCTGTTTGTTCTCCTACTCTTACTAAATCACTGATCTTTGTTTTGTTTAAAGCATGACGACGTAAATTATTAATCTTATCTTCTTTATATTCTTCTTTTAGTTTATCCAAATATTCTTTTTTTAATTCCATTATATATCCTCCATTATACTATATTAACCTATATTATTTATATTATGTAAGTATTATTGTTTTATTGAAAAAAGCATATATTTTCATATATACTTTTTTTATTTTAACTAGCTAATAAACTACCTTTTGAAATGTTACTGCTAGAATAAGCTGTTGCAATCATTTTATCTACTAAATCAGATGTTGTTGAAATATAGTCTAAAACGATTTTCGAACCTGTTTCACGAGCTGCACTTGAGAACATAGATGAGTAATTATATGAACTAATAGAGTTATTTTTAATTGCTAATTTAGTATTTATTTTATAACAATTATAAAACATTGAATTCATATTTGTGACATTGGTAGTATCAAATTTACTTAAATCTATGGTACCTAAGTTATTACAATAAGCAAACATTTCTTGCATACTAGTTACATTTGCTGTAGTAAAGTTACTTATATTAAGAGAAGCTAACTTTTCACAATTTTTAAACATTCCCCACATTGAAGTTAGTTTTTTGGTAGTAAAATTCTTTAAATTTAGACTTGTTATACTCCTGCATGACTCAAAAATGTTATCCATATTAGTAACATTAGAAGTATCAAAACTACTAACATCTATGCTAGTTAAAGCAGAACATTGTTGGAACATAGAAGCCATGGACTTAACGTTTGAAGTGTTGAACTTACTAAGATCTAATTTAGCAAGGCTTGTACAATTCCAAAACATTTGATACATAGTTGTAACGCTTTTTGTATTAAGTGGACTAAGATCTATGTTAACAAGTCCTGTACAGTTATAAAACATATTAGACATATCTGTTACAGTTTGAGTATCCATTCCCTTAAAGTTTACAGAAGTTAGAGATTCGCATTGATTAAATAGATAACTTAAATCGGTTATTTTAGGTGTAACTATATTACTTAAATCAACATCTGTTAATTTCTTACAACTACTAAATACTCCTTGCATATTAGTAAGTGATGATAAATTCATTTGACTCATATTGACTGTTTTTAAATTATTACATGATGAGAAAAAATATTGAATACTAGTAGTATTACTGAAATCTGCTCCTGATAAATCAACAGTTTCTAAAGAAGAATAACCTGAAAATAATATAGGTATTGAAGTTAAGCTACTAAATTTGGCATTGCTCATGTTTAATGTTTTTAATCCCTTAGAATAGCTAAATCCTGAATTAATATCAGTTACTCCACTGAAATCAGCACCACTTAAATTAAGTGTTTCTAGGTTTGTTGCACCATATAAGAATCCACCAAGATTTCTAGCCTTAGGTAATTTTGTATTACTCATATTTAGGGTTTTTAGTGCTCCAGCTCCATCAAGGAATCCACCAACTCCCATTACATTACTAAAGTTTACTCCTGATAAATTTAGTGTTTCTAGGCTACTACATCCAGAAACTAGACCACCAATTGTACTTGCACTACTAAGATTCATATTGCTCATATCAATGGATGTTATTGATGACATTCCACTAAAGATTCCACTAATGTTAGTAACTTTGCTGGTGTCAAGACTTTTAATATCTATAGATGTTAGGGCTGAACAACTACTAAATAAGCCCCCCATATCCTGTAATTTACTCTTTTTACTTGAAGTTTGTAATTTTACACTCTTAAGGCTTGAGCATCCGGCAAATGCTCCATTCATATTTGTTAAATTAGTTGTATCAAGTATTGGTAGACTTAGATTTACTAGATTACTACATCCAGTAATAAGAAGTGATATATCTGATGCACATTTTGTATTTATATTACTTAAGTCTAATGTAGTTAAATTAGTGAAACCACTAAATAGTGATTTGGATGAGGGATTTAAATAAATCTCGCCATCGGCACAGATTGTAACATTGTAACCACCTGCTCCATTGTCTTCAACATAAGCTTTAATCGAACCATCTTGTGCCACTGATACGTCCCAACTTTCAATGGCTGTATCTGGAACTGATAGGACCTTCTTTGTACTAATCTTTGTTACTTTTGATTTATATGTATCACTGTGATAGTTTCCTGTTGTATCACTATTCATGATTGGATTTGATGTAATAGCGTTTGATGTATCATCTGCTTGAATATATGTTACCCTGAATGATAAATCAAGTGGTTTATCCTCTGTTGGTAGATCGCTGGCATTTAAATCAGTCTTATATTTTACAGAAACCTGCATTTTTACTGTTTCTCCAGCTTTTAATTGATCTTTAACTGCAACGCTTAATCCATTAGCATAGTTAACAGTATAATCAAGATATTTTTTAGTATCTGCTTCAAGACTAGTATTTATAACCTCACTAATCATTGCATCTATTGTTCCAGCATTTACAACATCTACTGTAAATGTGTAACTGTCTCCTGGTTTAGGAAGACGAACGCTATAATTAACGGTCGTTTTAGCAGCATCTATTGCAGCGGGTGAAGTTGCAGTAACGCTTGTATCGCTAACTTTGACGTTTTCAAAATGGATATCCCATTTAGCACTATTAATATTAGAAACACCGGTAATATTTAGGGTCGTTGACAAGGCCGCATAACCGATGCTTATGCACAATATTAATAATAATACATATACAATGTATTTTCTATTTTTATTTTTCACTCTTTTACACTCTCCTATTCTAGATATAAGAATAATATTAATTTCAAGAAAAATCAACCCATAAAGTCAAAAAAAATAAGCTAATTTTCAAAAAAGCTTATTCTTTTACTAATTTCTTCTTTTCCTAAAATACTTAAAATATTAGAAAGGTTTGGAGTTTGATTTTTTCCAGTTACTACATGTCTTATCATTTCACAAATATTACCTATATGTCCTTTATATGATTCAGGAGAAGCTTTGTACTCTTTTGTTGATGGAGCATAATTATTTTCAGTAGCAAGGTTTTGAATCTTACTATACCATGTATCATTATCATCATGTTCATCAAATACTTCTAAGTATTTATGTAGTAATTCTACATCAATACCTGCCTTATCTATTTCCTTATAAGTTTCTTCCTTATCTTTATAGAAGTATTCATTAAACATATACATTGACTCACTCTTGACATCTTTATATGTAGCTATATCTTTACGTGGACGTTTACCATTTCTTTCAATATCTAAGAAATCTATTAATCTGTCTTTATTTGTTACCATAATATTATAGAATTCTTCATCGTATTTTTTAAAGTAAGTAAGGCTATCTTCATATATTTTTGAAGCACTTATTCTTGAAAAATAAGTACGACAAATATTATTTAATTTTTCGGTATCAAATAATGTCCCACCGGTAGGCATTTTCTTAAAACTAAATTGGAAGTCTAAATAGGACTTATCACTATTTTGTAAATACCATTCTTCAAAGTTTGTATTAATAATTGTTGATAAGAATAGTTTTACTCCTTCACTAGGTATACCTGCTTCATCGTAATAGCTAACGGAAAACTCTGGATCTTTTCTTTTACTTAATTTACGAATGTTACCATTTTCTTTTTTTGTAAGCGGAGCATAGTGAGCATATTTTGGTAATTTAAATCCCATAAGTTGGAATAGCTGAAGATGTTTGGGATAACTTGGTACCCATTCGTCTCCTCTTATAACAACTGTTGTATGCATTAAGTGATCATCTATAACATGAGCAAAATGGTATGTTGGAAGACCATCTTTTTTCATGATTACTTCATCAATGACATTTTCTGGCATTGTAATATCACCCTTAATTAAATCATGTAGAGTTACTTGCTTTGACATATCACCAGGAGATTTAATTCTAACAACATAATCATCATTATTTTTTAGATGTTCTTTTATTTCATCTAATGATAAATCTCTATCAACTGCATAATGACCATATACACCAATAGGCTCTTTTCTTAATTCTTGTCCTTCTCTTATTTCTTGTAATTCTTCTTTTGTCATAAAGCAAGGGTAAGCAAGACCATTTTTAATTAAGTCTTTAATATATGTTTGATAAATTTCTTTTCTTTCGCTCTGAGTATATGGCCCATAGGCTCCACCTGTTATTGCTCCTTCATCAGGCATAATATCAAATGTTTCAAGGGATGATTTAATTAGGTCTGTTGCACCTTCTACATATCGTTCTTGATCAGTATCTTCTAGTCTTAGGAAGAAGATGCCATCACTTTGTTTTGCGAATATGTAATCTAGGAAAGCACTTTCCAATCCACCCATATGCATAAAACCTGTTGGACTTGGAGCAAAACGGGTTACTTTAGCTCCTTCTTTTAAATTTCTTTCAGGATATTTTTGTTCAAATTCATCTCTTGTTCTTGTAATATGGGGAAACAATATTTCAGCAAGTTCATTTCTTTCTATATCAGTCATTAGGATTCCTCTTTTCTTTATTATTAAAAAAACACATAATGTGTTTAATTTCAATATGGCTGCTCCAGTTAGATTCGAACTAACGCATCGTGCGGTCAGAGCGCACTGCCTTACCGCTTGGCTATGGAGCAATAAGTACATATACATTTTAAAACAAAATATAAAAAATGACAAGTATAATAATGGAAGTAGTAACTTTTTTTATATAAATTAAAAAAAAATATTGCCTTTTTGCAATATTTTATAACTTAATTTCTTCTTTTTCTCTTTGTTTTCTTTTTTCTACTGCTTTATAACCTTCTTCGACATCATTAAAGTAAATTGTTTCATTTTTTAGTTTTTGATATGTTTCATTACCTTTACCAAGTATTAAAACAATATCTTTATCTTTAGCCATATTTATTGCCTTTTCAATCGCTTTGTGACGGTCTACTTCTATTTCGTAATTTGTATGTTTAGCCTTGGCAGTTGACACTAATTGGTTAATAATGTCTAGTGGGTCTTCACTTCGTGGATCTTCATAACAGAAAATGGCGTAGCTTGCATTACTTAAAATTGTTTCACCCATGATTGGTCTTTTCAAATAGTCCCTTTCACCAGCTGAACCAATGACTACTATAGAACGATTAATGTCTAGAGTATGAACAAAGTTTAAAAGATTGCTAATTCCATTAGGAGTATGAGCATAATCTACCATAACATAATATGGTGTATCTGTTTTTAACATTTCAAGTCTTCCATCAACATAAATATTTTTGATATTATCTTGGAACTCTTCCCACTTAAAGCCTAAGGATAGGCAGCAAAGTATTGCGCACGCTAGGTTATAAACATTAAATCCACCTAGTAATGGACTCTTTATATTATGAAGTTTTGAATCATACTTGTAAGTAATATCAGTATGTGTAGGATAGACTTTGTAATCTACAATTTGTAGTGTATTATCCTCTCCTTTTCCATATGTTACAACTTGTCCGTTACAAGCTTTTTTGCATATCTCAAAGGCCTCATCATCATGGTTTAGAATACAACAACCATCTTTTTTGGTTTGTTTAAATAATTTGCACTTACATTCAATATAGTTTTCATAACTTCCATGAATATTTAAATGTTCACGGGTAATATTGGTAATACCAGAAATATCAAATTCTAGTTCTGTAAGTCTATTTCTAAAAAAGGCTTCACTACTTGCTTCCATTGAACAATATTTGCATCCAGCTTCAACAAAATCATTAAAATACCTATATAAATTATGACTATCAGGAGTTGTATTCTCAGTATCTCCTTTTTTATCTTTATAACTATAACCATTTGTACCAATATAGCCACAATTATCTTTACCAATTAGAGTTTGAATAATTGTTGTGGTACTTGTTTTACCGTCAGTTCCTGTTATTCCAATCATTTTTAGTTTTTTATCAGGATAGTCATAAAATTTGGAACAGATTCTTGGTAATTCTTCATTAGTGTTATCTACTTTTATTATAGGAACAGATTTTTTGCCAACATCTTTACTTACCACAATGGCACTGGCTCCATTTTTGATGGCATCATCTATAAAATCATGACGATCTGCTTTAACCCCCATAGTGCAAACAAACAAGTCACCTGGTTCTACTTGTTTTGAATTAATAGCTATTCTTTTTATTTCTACATCACTATCGATATCAAATAATTCACTTAATTTTTTCATTTTTATCACCTATGAATAGTATAGCGTAAAGTTGGCAAAAATAAAAGGTAAATGGTTGAAATATACATATATTTACGGTAAAATGTATGGTGGTGATAAGATGAAAGCAGTGATTATAGGTGCTGGTTCAGATTTAGGAGTTCATATTGATGGAGCTCATCTAGGACCATTACAATTAATGAATGATATGAAACCAATATATCATGGTGAAATGATAAATTTAATGCAAGATGAAGGAATTGTTAAGAGTCGTAATTTATCTGATAGAAAGAAAAATGATGTTGAAATAGAGCGTTTTAATACGGCTTTATATAAATTGGAATTAAAGAAGATGAAAGAAGGATTATTCCCACTTACACTGGGAGGTGATCACTCTGTTGCAGTCGCTAGTGCTCTTGCTGATTCTAAGATTAATGATGGTCATGTGGGAATGATTTGGATTGATGCTCATACAGACTATAATACTTTTGAAACTACCGTTTCAGGAAATATACATGGTCTACCATGTGCCGCTATTACAGGATGGAAATGTGAAGAGCTTAGAACTTTTTTTGACGGCCAGTGTATTGATCCACGAAAAACAGTAATTATTGGAGCTAGAAGTATTGATCCATGGGAAGAAGATAATATTAAATATTCTGGGGTAACAGTTTACTCTACTGAAGATATTAAAAAAATGGGAATTAAAACAGTCGTTGATGAAGCATTTAAAATTGCTCTAGATAGAAATAAGTCCGTTCATGTTAGCTATGACATTGATGTTGTCGATCCTGACTTTGCTCCTGGTGTATCCATTCCAGAAGTTGACGGTATAAATGATAAAGAGGCTATGGAAATTTTAGAAGAAGTTTTAAAACATATTAATAGTATTTCTTCTATGGACATTGTAGAATTTAATCCATTACGTGATGAAGATAGAAAAACAGAACAACTGGCTTTAAATATGGTAGCTAGAACAGTTCAGGTGGTTGAAGAAGTTAAGGGAAAAATAATTAATCAAAAAAAATACTAGACTTTTAAAAATCTAGTATTTTTTATTATGCTTTTTCTACTTCTATCTTAATAGGATGTCCATTTAGATCGTATTCTTCACTATTAACTTCTTGTTTTTCAATTTTATTAGCTAAAGTTTCATTTTCTACATAATCTTTATATGTATCTAGCATATGATCTATATCAGTATCGCCATTATAATATACATTTATATGATCAGTGATTACAAAATCTTTTTCTTTTCTTAGACTTTGGATAGTTCTAACCATTTCACGAGCTAAGCCTTCTAGAATTAGGCTTTCGGTTAAATTGGTATTAAGAACAACACATGTCTTATTATCACTTGAGGCTTGATATCCATCTTTAACTTCAATTGAAAGAATGGTATTTTGGGCATCAAGCGTAAAGTTTTCACCCTCTAATTTTATTGTAATTGATTCATTTTGGGTCTTTAATGCCTCTTCACTAGGTAAAGTCTTTAATTGTTCTTGTAACACTTTTATTTTAGAACCTAATGTTTTACCTAACACTTTAAAGTTTGGTTTTAAAGAGTAAGTTAAGTAATCTGTCATGTCATCTTTGTAAGATAATTCTTTAACATTTAATTCTTCTTTTATTATTGAATCTAAATTTCCAATGATATTTTTTATAGAGCTGTCTAATATTACTTCACTAATTGGTTGTCTAACTTTGATATTTGCTGTTTCACGAGCATCACGTCCTAGACTACATATATCTCTTACAAGATCCATTTTCTCTTCTACTTCTTCATTTACTAAATTTTCATTAAACTTTGGAAAGTCTGCTAAATGAACACTTTCTTCACCAGTTAATTTAGTATAAATTTCATCTGATATATATGGAGTTATAGGCGCAGTTAATTTTGCTAAAGTAACTAAAACTTCGTATGTTGTTTGATAAACACTTTTTTTACTTTTTGTTAACTTGCTATCCCAGAATCTTCTTCTATTACTTCTAATATACCAATTTGATAAATCATCATTTAAGAAAGGTACAATTAATTTTACAACTTTGTTTAAATCATACTCTTCATAAGCATTAATAACATCACGAACTAACTTGTTTAATTTTGAAAGTAACCATTTATCAATTAATTCGCGTTCTTCTACTTTTATGTCGTATTCTCTTGGATCAATGTTATCGGCATTGGCATACATTTCGAAGAAGGAATAGGCATTTTTAAATGTTGCATAGTATTTTGAATAAATTTCTTTTAAGCCTACCATATCAAATCTTAATGGAGTCCATACTGGAGATGCATATAGCATATAATATCTGACTGGGTCAGCTCCATATTCGGTCATAATATCTATTGGATTGATAATATTTCCTACGGATTTTGACATCTTTTTACCGTGAGCGTCAAGCATCATATCATTAACAACAACATTTTTATAGCTAGATACTCCTGATACTAATGTTGAAATGCAAAGTAGAGAGTTAAACCAACCTCTTGTTTGGTCAACACCTTCGGCAATAAAGTCACCTGGGAATTGTGATTCAAATAATTCTTTGTTCTCAAATGGATAATGAAATTGAGCATAAGGCATAGCTCCACTATCAAACCATACGTCCATAACATCAGTAACTCGAGACATTGTTTTGCCACAGCAACTACATTTAATGTGTAGATTATCAACATAAGGTCTATGAAGTTCAATCTTTCTAACATCAATATCTTCTACTAGTTTTTCTTGTAATTCATCTAGTGAACCGATACATTCAACATGTCCACATTCACAAGTCCAAAGTGGCATAGGACAACCCCAGTATCTATTTCTAGAAATACCCCAATCTACCATTCCTTCTAGCCAGTTATTAAATCTTTTTTCTCCGACATATGCTGGATACCAATTAACTTTTTTATTACAATCTATTATTTGTTGTTTTAATTTAGTTGTTTCAATATACCATGCTGGTTTAGCATAATAAATTAACGGCTTTTTACATCTCCAACAATGAGGATAATCATGAGTTATTTTTTGTTTTTTGAATAGTTTATCATTTTCCTTTAAGTATTTGATGATATCAAGTTCAAGTTCTGAATCTGTTACTACTCTGCCCTCCCAAGGTCCAACAGTATAACAACCATCTTTGTTGACACTTTGAGAAAAACTAATACCATTGGCTTTTGCAACGCGTGAGTCATCTTCACCATATGCAGGGGCGATATGAACAATTCCAGTACCATCTTCTGCTGTAACGTAAGAGTCTGCTAAAACTTCAAATGCCTTACCTTCAACTTTAGCAAAAGGCATTAATTGGCAATACTTCTTACCTACTAAATCTACCCCTTTATAAGTTTCTAATACTTCGTAATCATCACCAAGTACTTTATCAGCTAAAGTTTTTCCGACTATGAAGTTGTAACCCTTTGATGATGCTTTAATATAATCATATTCAGGATTTACGCATGTTGCCACATTATCAATCAAAGTCCATGGTGTAGTAGTCCAAACTAGTAAGTAACAATCTTCATCTATTAGTTTTAAAGGAACGATTACTGTATTAACAGAATCTTGTTGATATCCTTGAGATACTTCATTTTGAGATAATTCTGTTCCACATCTTGGACAATATGGAAGAACTTTGTTACCATGATAAATTAATCCTTTATCAAAAATATTTTTTATTAACCACCATTCTGACTCAATGTAGTCATTAGTACAAGTTATATATGGATTGGTACAATCAATAAATTGCCCCATCATTTCTGTAACTTTTTTAACTTCATCAATATTTGAATCAGTTTCTTTGTTACATTCTTTACAGAAATTTTCTATTCCGAATTTTTCAATATCAGATTTATTTTTGAAACCAAGCTTTTTTTCTACATTAACTTCAATTGGTAGTCCATGTGTATCTAATCCTATTTTTCTTAAAACTTGATATCCCTGCATTGTTTTATATTTACATATAGCATCTTTTATAGTTTTAGCAAAGACATGGTGTAAGCCAGGTTTAGCATTGGCATAAATTGGTCCATCGTAGAATACATACTTATCTTTACCATTTCTGTTTTCAATTGTCTTTTTCAGAATGTTTTCAACTCCACCCCATTCTTCTCTTATAGATTTTTCTATTTCTGATACATTTCCTGTTTTTAATTTTTCAAATTTCATAATAATTCCTCCACTTCCATTTTTTACTTTTTGGCTGTAATAATAATTGTTATTTGCAGGTTTATTAAATCAACTCCTTAAAATAATAAAAAGGTGTATACCAAAGGACGAACTAGTCGTGGTACCACCTTATTTTGTAAATACGAAATATATCTACCTTAACTATGTAACGTATAGTCCCGCCTTTATCTTATCCATAAAGGGCACTTGAAAGTGATCTAAAATATTTTACTCATAACCTTATTTCACCAAAGTTAAGGTTCTCTTTCATACTTTCGAATATTTCCGTCTTTCGCATTTGCTTATTACTAAAGTTATATCATACATATTTTATTATTTCAAGATTAATAAATTAATTTGTTATTGTTTTAAAGATTATAATAGTTAGATAGCAAAAAGGCAAGAGATTTTTAGTTCTTGCCTTTCTTAGTCTAAAATTTCAATATCCTCTATTTCATCAATAATTGCAGCTTGCTGCTCTAACAATATTTTTAATTTACGTTTAAATATTTTTAAATTCTTATTAGCAATATCTGTTTGATTATCAATCTTTTCAGCTTTGATAAGTGCTTCATTTACAATTCTACTAGCACTGTTTTTTGCATCTTTTACAATTATGTCTGAATCTTGTTCAGCTAAATATTTGATATGATCAGCAGTATGTTCTGCTCTAATGATTGTATCTTTTAAATTGGATTCGATGCGATGATAATGTTCTACTTCTTCTCTTAGTTTTGAGATTTCTGCTTCTTGTTGGTGTATTTTTTCTTTTTGTTCTGTATATTTTTTTACAATTCCAGAGGTTTGGTCAATGACGTCGCTAATAAATTGGTTTACTTCTTTACGATTATAACCATTAGGCTCATAATTAAATTTTTCCATTTGCCTCACCTCTGGACTCTACTTATCTATTACCAATTAAATTCGTCGTCTATGTCTTCTTCTTTTGCTTGTTTCTTTGTTGTTTTGGAAGATGGTTCCCTATCATCACTTATTTTTCCTTCAACATTAACGTTGTTAGGTGTACATAGGAAAACGCCACCACCTAGTTTTTCTAATCCTCCGCCAATAGCGTATAATGTTCCACTTAAAAAGTCTACAATTCTTTTTGCTTGATCTGGTGTTACTCTTTTTAGATTAACGACTACTGCGTTTCTTCCTTTTAAGTAATCTGCGATTTGTTGTGACTCTGAATATGCTCTTGGTTCTAATAGCATCATTTTAGAACCTGCTGTCCCATTTTGTTCACTATATTCCTCACGAGATGAAGTGTAAAATTCTTCATCTGGTGTTTCATTTGTTTCATCTTCTGGTTCTGAACCACCTAATATATTTTTGAATTTTTCAAATGCCATAATATTGCCTCCTATTTTATAACCTTAACTATACCACATTATAACATATAATTTTTATTTGGAAAAGTTTTTTATATTATTTTTCTTCAAATAATTTGTCAATATTTTTTCTTGGCATTAACATCTCCGTAGTATCATCAACAGTAAAAACAAATTTTTTCTGTTCTTCTACATAGCGTTCTCCATCAAGACACCATGTTGGAATATTATCTTTAAATTCTATTTCTAGATGATTTGTTTTATAGTACTCTATTTCTTCTATTTCCTCCAGATTCTTAGTTTTTAAAAGATACATAATATGAAGAATTTCTTTCTTGGTAGTAGCTTTACACATTACGACCTCAAACATTTTATCATCTAATTTTACATCATTATATATTCCATTAACACCGGCTATTCTACTGGTATTAGTAACAAAGATGAAGGTGTATTTCCCTGATTTGACTACTCCATTAACCTTATATGTTAATTCATATTTATTTATTTCTTTACTTAATTCTTTTAGTCCATAAAGAGCATAGGCCATTTTGCCATATTTTTTCTTTAGGCGACGTGGTGTTTCATAGCTTACATTCATATAATTTCCAGCACAAGCTACATAAATAAAGGCTTTTTTATTAATATGGCAAACATCAATCTTCTTTAATACTCCATCAAATAATAATTTGATATCTTTAATATAGTTTCTGGTAAATCCATACATACGACCAACATCATTAGTTGTCCCAAAGGGAATGTACGCTAAAGGAAGCTTTTTTTCTCTTAGACAGTTACCATTAATACTTTCATTAAGGGTTCCGTCCCCTCCAGCAATCAAGACTAAATCTATGTCATTTGGTAAATTCCTGATTATTTCAGTAGAGTCGTTCTTTCCTTGGGTAGGACAATACATATCATTATAATCATATTTATTCATTATACTTGAAACATATCTTATGAATTTATGACAATCGTGATGTCCACTTTCGGGATTATATACAACTGCTATGTTTTTCATTATTTTGCCTCCATTAATTTCTCTATTAAATTATATACATGAGGATATATTTTTACTGCTACTGCTTTAATATTGGTTTCTGCGTTTTCCACACAGAAACCATGATATTGTGTTATCATTTCCAAGTCATTAATACTGTCCCCTATTACAAAAACATCATTTTGCTTCATCTTAATTATTGGAAGAAATTTTTTTATGGATTCTTTCTTATTAACATCTTTTCTAATTATTTCTAGAGAACAGTGATTTTTTAAAATATATGTATTAAAGGAATTAAGTTTAATAAACTGTTCATAAGAGTCTACTAAGTCTTTTCGATTGTTAAATTTAACTACTATTTTAAAAATAGTACCTGATTCTTTTAGGCTATTTTTTTTGTCATTACAATAGAGGATGGTAATATTTTTTTCTTTAAAGAATTTTTTTATTTCTGCAACATCTTCTTTGGTTAAAGGTGTTATAGAAATAGGCTGCATATTTTTATCAAGTATTTGGGCTCCATAATTTAGAAGGTAATAATCCAGTTCAATATTATTCTTTATTTTAGCTGACATGAAGTCTTCATAACTTCTGCCTGTTGCGACGGCGAAAAGGTTTTGATTTCTAAACCTTGCTATTGCGGCAATATTTTTCTTAGTGGTTATTTCATCTTCAAAAATAGTGCCATCATAATCAGAAATTATAATTTTCATCGTATTCTACTCTCTTTCTAACTCTTGGTTTTATTTTTCTATTATTCTTGTTATTTACTTTGTCATTAACTGAAAGAATTATAGTTGATATTAAGACTAAGATTAAATCAATTATTAAGACTTCTTTAAAGTAATTGGTATATAAATTACTAAACACATGCTTAATTAATTTATCTTCTAATATGATATTTAGAATATATGGTGTTATAAGACAGATGATGATATTATTTAATCCTACTACAAGGGTTGTTGTAAAAAAGTAATTTAAAAAAAGATTATTATTAATTATGAATAAGATTATTATGACTAAAATTAAGGTTAGTAAAACAACTATTATGGTTTTATTTGAGGTTAATTCTTTATAAAATGTTAAATATTTATAGTTTATGTTACTAATATCATAGTCTAAGCTTGTTTCAAAGCCTATTATTTTGTAATCATTTTCGAGGATATACTCTTTTACTTGGTTGTTATTAATGTTTTTTGTTAAAATATTATCTAGATCATCCAATGTATAGTCTATTGTTTTTTCATTATATAATACATGATGCATTCTATTAATGATTATATTGTTTAATACTTGATTTATATTTGTATCATTGATAATATTAGTAATTTCTTTTTCACTTAAGCCTAGTTTCTTTAAATCTTGATATGATGTATTTATATTATTAACAAATGTGCTTTTTTGACCTAAAGATAAATTAATATATTCACTTACATTGTTTTCTTTGATTATTCTATCAAAATAATTAGTTTTAAATAGAATTTTAAAAGTGAAAAGGTATATTATAAAGCTTAGAGCAAAGAATAATATTACAGATAATAAGATTGATAATATTCTTTTCATATTACTCACCTAATAATAGTATAACAAACTTTAAATATTTGTGGTAGTAGTTTATTTTAAGAAGTTTTTGAAAAATATTAAAAAAGATGTTGTCAAAGTTAAATTTGTCTGTTATACTAAATGAGTAATTTGGAAATGGCGCTGTAGCTCAGTTGGCTAGAGCAATCGGTTCATACCCGATAGGTCGTGAGTTCGAATCTCTCCGGCGCCACCATTTATAGAAATATCGATTTAATCGATTAAATATAAAAGAGCTTAAAAAGCTCTTTTTTGTTTATTAAGATAACAAAAATAAGTGGCGACTTAACCACTTATTTTGTTTTTCTTAAATATTTACTTTCAGTATTATAATCTCCCATATAAACTATTTTATTTTTATTATTGTTTGAATTAACAACTATATCATAATCAGTGGTAAGCTTGTCAAAATAGTCTTCAACGGTAGCTTCATCTTTTCTATTTTTTGAATGATCATAATAAAACTTTAAATCTGATTTTATAGATTTTAATAAATCTTCTTCTATATTTTTTAAGTTTAAGTAATCATTGTAGGAGCCTTTTTCTAGGTCTACTTCAGTATATTCTAGGTATTCATTAAATATCTCTTGATATCTACTTAAATTTTTAAATAATCTTTTATATCTTGTTTTATTATTATCTATTTTAAATAGTTCATCTGTAATAATGCTGGTATCTGCTTGAAGATAACTTTTTACTACTAATTCTGGATCTATTATCTCGCAAAGAATTTGGGCAATTAATAGTTGTTTATAGTAAGAGTCCTGATTTTCATAATCAGAATATTCATAGTTTATTAGGGAAGCAATTCCTTCTGCTAAACATTTGTTATAGATATCATCACTTAATAAATGGTATAGTTCATGAGAAACAACTTCACTATTATTTATTAAATCTTTTGAAGATGACATAGTATAGAAAGTCATATCGCAAAACATAGAGTTCCAGGAACCAGTTACATTTTTATCTTTTTGAGTTTTATACTCTATATCAAAGTTAGATAATTTATCTTCTACTTCGTTTTTATCCATATAGTAATAATACTCATCAATAAACTCCGAAACATAATTTAAAATCTTTTTTTCATTTTTATCTAGATTAGTATTTTCTTCAATACTCTTATAAAGACTAGATACATCTGATACTCTTTCATGATAATGTGGCATTACTAATTTTTGAATTAGGAAGGTAGAAATACCAGTACCCATAGCTATGTTAGCAGTAGCAAGTAACGCTATTAACATTTTTAAATTTTTGATTCTTTCTTCTTTTCTTAGTTTGAACTGTTTATTTGATTTTTTTATCTTACTAATATTTATTTTTAAATTTTTTATTTTACTAATATCCATAATACATCACCGGGAGTTGTATTATAGCATTTTTTTATTTTTTTGTAAAACTTTATTTTGTTCTTTTGGAATAAGAGTGTAGTTTTTATGATCTGTAATTGTATCTTTTGTAATTATAACCTTAGAGTATTTTCCAAAATCATCTGTTACTTTCTTAAAAGCGTGGTATGTAGCGTCATGTACTATTTTTTGTAGTGACCTAGCTCCAGTTTGTAACAGATAGGCCTGATGAGCGATTTCTTCGATGGCTTCATCGCTAAATTCAATATCCACTTCAGCTTCATTTTTAAACTCTTGTTTGACATAATAAATATCACTTTCTTTTGAATGAAGTAAAATGTTTTTTAGGTCATTTTCACTTAGGGTGTTTAAGTGAATAATAATAGGTAGTCTTCCCATAGACTCATCTGGTAGGCAACCAATGTCAATAAAGTCTTGTAGTGTTGGTTCTTTACTTTTAGGAGCATTTGTTTCTCTAAAGCCTAAATTGTTTGTAGTAAATTTAGGGGCATTATAAACATTAGAGAATGCTCCAGAGAATATTACAATCATATTGTTAGTGGAGATTCTTACTTTGGTTTTCTGTAATACACTTTCCTCATTTAGTCCTATTGTATATTCTGTTCCATCAAGGAATTTAAGTAGTTGGTTTAATACGCCTTTACCAGAGACATCATAATTATCTCGTGAACCCTTTTTATCAACTTCATCGAATACAATAATAGCCTTCTCTACTCGTTTTAGATTTTTTCTTTCATCCAAATATAATTGCTCTAAAAAATCTTCAATGTTTTGTCCTCTATAACCAGGCATTGTAAGTTGTGTAGTATCTATAATTTTACATGGTATATCAAGATACTTTGCTAAAAGAGTACATATTCTACTCTTTCCTACACCCGTTGAACCACTTAATAAAATCCCTTTATTCTTTCCATTTTGATTGTTTTGCAAACGAAATATTTCAGTTACTAATTGATCAATTTCATCGTCTTGTCCGATGATGATATCTTTTAGCTTCTTTATGATGTTTTTACGTTTTATATATAGTTCTTCCTTGTTATTTTCTTTAGAATCACTAGCGTTTTTTACAGCAGGAGCTTGCAGGCTTTCTTCTTCTATTTCTGTTACTCTAGCTATTGTATCTATTAGATTATTGTAATTATCACGAGTAACAATTATTTTTTTATTTAATTCAAGCATTTCTTTTTTTGTCATAGCGTGACTGTTAACTCTTTTTATTAGTTCAGAGAAAAGCATTTCTTCAAATTCTGGAGTAATTTCAAAGGCTTCTGGAACTATATTTTCTTGAACGTTTATTACTTCATTACCTTCGGATTGAATATTATTATTTAAAGGTTTATTGTCAGAAAAAAGATCATCAATATCAATAATAAAACTCTTAGTCTCATCACTTTCCATATCATATCTGTTTACTCTACAATTTGAATAATCTAGGCGATATTTCATTAATGCCTCTTCCATATTCTTTTGATTTTTATATTTATCATTAAAATCTTTTTTAGATAATACAAAATCGCAGATTAATGATACATCATCATCAAAATCATAGATAAATTCATCAAGCACTTCATAAGAAGTTCCATCGAGTGCATAAAAGATTCCCTCGTCTTCGGAGTACTTGCCTTCTATACCTAGTGCTGGTACATATATACTTAAACCATCATATATTTTTCTTCGTTGCATTATCATTGCAACATCATAACTATTTTTTAACATCAGAACCTCCTAAATACTTTATATAATAATACAAAAAAGAGGCTAATGCAATAATATAATAAGTTATCTCAAAAATATAATATATAATTTTACTAGCAGTCTTTGAATAATGGGTGTTCGAATAAGAAATCTAGGATTTTTCTTTGATATTTGTTTTGCTAGTTTGGTACTAACTGCTGTTAAAGTCTTTTTTTCTATAAGATTAAAGAGGTTGTTTTGTTTTTTTGTTACTTTATCTTTATATAAATAAAAAGTTGATGCTGGTTTTAAAAAGCGTTCTTTGTTATCAATCATAACTTGATTAAACCCCGTATGATATGCTCCTAGCTCTATTAGAGTAAGACTAATATTACTACCAATTAATTTTAACTCTTTATTCATTGTATAACAAAGACTACTTAAGGCTGCTTTACTAGATGTATAAGCTCCTAAATAAGTAAGGGGTAAATATGCCGCTAAAGAACTGGTCACAAATATTTTCCCCTCTATATTTTTATGACACATATTTTCATATGCCCTTTTTATTACCGCAATATTTTTAAAAACATTTACTTCATAGTTTTTTCTAATTGTATCTAGTGAAATACCAAGTACTGCTCCACCATTACCAATGCCAGCATGTGACCAAAAAACATCATAATCTAAAATATCTAAAAGTTTTAAATCATTTTCATTACAAACATCTAGTTTATATACTTTGGCATTACTTTTATTAGCGAGTTTTTCTTTTAGAAGGTATTTTTCTTCTTCTGTATGTGTACACAAATAAACAAAATTATTTTGCTCTAACAGTTTTAAAGCTGTTTCATAAGCAATACCCGATGTTGCTCCTGTTATTAATATTTTCATATTTATCACCATTGTTATTATGGACAAATAAATATAAATTAAACAAAAAGAAGCCTTATTTAGAGCTTCTAGTTATTATGAAGGTCACACCTTTCTTTTCATTTTTTATATTAATATCATAGCCGATGATACATAAAGTCTTTTTCACAATTGATAATCCTAGACCAAATTCACCTTTAATTCCCTTGCGGAACGGAGTAAAGATTCCCTCAAGTAAATCATTATCGATGTTTGATCCATCATTATATAAAATTATTTTATTTTGTTTAGCATTAATTTTTATAGTAGTACTAGCATATCTCATAAAATTATTTAGTAAGTTGTCAAGAATCGTCTCCCAATGCTCAACTGTACCAAAATATACCGATTTATGGTCATATTCAACTATAAATTCTACATCTTTTCGTTTCCATTTAAATTTAGAAACCTCGTCATTTATAAGTTTTTCCATGTCTATTTTTTCTATTTTCGGTTTACTATCTTTGAGATAATCTAGTTTATTTAAGTAAAGAAGTGAGTGTACTTTATTTTCTAATTTTTCAGTTTGCTCTTCGATAACTTGTAGAGCCTTGTCTTTATCTTCTACTTCGTCATGAACAGCTTCTATATATGATTTTATAACGGTAAGAGGTGTTTTAAAATCATGTGAGATATTTTGATACATTTGATTGCGATATTCCCCTTGGCTTTTTAGGGAAATGCGCATATCTTCAATTGCGTATCCTAAAGACTTAATTTCATCATTAGCTTTAAAATCAATTGTATGGTTATAATCCTCATTGTCGATATTATCAACCTTTGATTTTAGTTTGTCAATCTTATATATTATAATAGAACTCCAAATTACAAGGATAAGTCCTACTATTAAAAGTGTTCCTAAAACTATTGGTAAAATAGCTGCTAAAATATCGGCTTTAGTTTTATTTATATAAGTATCATTTGTTAGAGCTATTTTGGTAACTTGTTCTGCTTTTATTGTGTAATAGTAATAGGTATTATGTTTATAAATAAATTTTCCATAGGTATTATTTTTGATTTTTTTTATGATAAATAATGGGTTATCAAATCCCATAACTTCAGTTAAATTATCACTAGTTACTATTTTTTGATCTATAATATATAGATATGCAATCTCCGACGAAGATAGGTCTTTATCAAAATTAGACTGCATGAACTTTAATGGTTCACTTAAATACCTATAGACATTATTTTCTGCTAGAGGAATTAGGGTTTTAGGTAAGACTACCCCTAGACAGATAAATGCTATGGAAAAGACTAAGAAAATTATTATAATAAGTTGTTTACTAAGTGTTTGTTTTTGATTTTTCATGACATACGATACCCATATCCATAAATGGCATTAATGTTTAACTTTGGCATTTTCTTTCTAAGTCTTCTAACTAAATCATCTACAACTCTGTCTGTACCAAAGTAGTCATCACCCCAAATATAGTTAAGTATTTCATCTCTAGAAAAACCTTTATTGATATTTTTTAAAAATAGGATAAGTAGATCAAACTCTAATGTAGTAAGTTTTATTTGTTTTTGGTCTTTGTAAACTACTCTTTTTTCTAAATCTATTTGATAAGTTTCGTAATTAATTGTTTTTTCTTCTTTTTTATAAACACGTTTTATAATATTATTTACTCGTAGAACAAGTTCTTTACTAGAATATGGTTTTGTAATGTAATCATCACTACCTAGTTCAAGACCTAATATTTTATCTATTTCTTGATCTCTTGCTGAGGTGAAAATAACTGGGACATTACTATTATTTTTTCTGATTTCTTTAATGATATCATATCCACTAATGTCATCTTCTAACATAATATCTAATATCCATACATCTACAGGTTGACCTATATAATCGATAGCATCAGCTCCTTTATTGAAGGTCACAACCTTATAACCAGCTTTTTCTAAATAAACTTTTATTAAATTGGAAAGGTCTTTTTCATCTTCTACAAAACAAATTGTATACATTTTCATCACCTACCAATAGTATTATATCATGTTTTACTTTATTTTGATAACCTTATGGGCATCGCCTCCTCTTTACATTTTCAGTATAGGAAAAAATTGTCAAAAAATTATCAAACAATTATGGGAAATTATGGGAAACAAAAAAAAGAATAACGTGTATTCTTATTTTATTATTTCTTTAAAAGCATCGATTAAATGATTGACGTAGGCACAGCTCATAAAACAAACAACCGAGTCTTTTTCATTTTTTAGTTTATCAATGGTATCTTCTGAAATTATTTCGGCACCTTTTATTTTTTCTACAATAAGATTTGATGTAACGCCAGGATAATCACTTTGTCTTTCTCTATTGCAATCTATTTCTGTTAAATAAACTTTGTCGGCTTTACTTAAAGCAGTTACAAATTCATTGGTAAAGTCTTTAGTTCTAGAATAGGTATTTGGTTTAAAAACTGCTACTACTCTTCTATCTTTATATTTTCTTTTAACAGCATCTAGGGTAGCACTTATTTCTGTTGGATGATGAGCATAGTCATCAATGATGATAGCATTTCCTACTTTTTCTTCGGCAAAACGACGTTTAGCATTCTTAAATGTTTTGAAACTATTTTTGATTTGTTCCTTTGAAATACCATATATGTTACACATGATGATTGCGGCAGTAGCGTTTAAAACCATATGTTTGCCATAAACAGGAATTGTAAATGTATCAAATAGCTCATCTTTAAAGTAAAGATCAAAAGTTTCCCCATCTTCTGCAACATGATGATTTTTTATAATTACATCATTATCTTCATTAAATCCATAATAAGTAATAGGAGTTTTAGTATTTAAGCTATGGCAGTTAGGGTTATCACCACACGCTATTAATCTATTTTTAGTGTGATTTGCAAATGTTGAAAATGTATCAATTATATCTTGAAGATCTTTATAACACTCCATATGTTCTTTTTCAATATTAGTAATGATAGAATTAGTTGGATAATAAGTTAATAAATGTTTGTTAAATTCGTCTGATTCAATAACAAAAATATCACTATTTGGATTAATACGTCCATCTCCTGCCCCAACGAAGTAACTGCAACCAATGGAGTCTTCTAATATATGTCTAATCATTGATGATGTAGAAGTTTTTCCATGTGTTCCGGCTACTGAGATAGTATTAAACATTTTTGTAATGTCTCCTACTATTTCATTATATTTTTTGATTGTTAAACCTAATTCCTTTACTCTTTTTAATTCCTTGTGGTCTTCTTTAAAGGCAACTGAATAAGTAACAATAGTATCCTTGGGAATATCGTGTGTATTATCATAATATATTTTAATATTTCTTTCGTCTAATCCTTTTTGGGTAAATTTATATTCAGTAGCATCATCGTAACCACTTACTTCATTTCCTAAATCTGAAAGTATTTGAGCAAGTGTTGACATACCTGTTCCTTTAATACCTATACAATAATATTTCATTGTTTCACCTCTAGTTATATTATAAACTATGTGCTTTTGATTGTAAATATTAGTGTTCATTTGTTTTTAGATAAAAAAATGAGACATCCTCTCATATTTTTTTGGTGATGTCAGTAAGATAATCTAGAAGAAATTCATGGTCAGCTATAGTGTCTACTAATGCTTGATCAAGGGTATAACAAAATGTACCTAATGTGCAAGCTGAATATGAAGTTCTTGATAAAGGATTAATTTTATACTCAAGTTCTGGAACTCTATTAAAACACATTCTAGTTAAATGATTAAAGGCATATATCAACATATCATTTCCTTTTTGGCCGCCATTTTTTAAATATCTTGTCATATCATTATTATAACAGTCTGAAGTAATTTTGGCATCAGCATTATCTATTTCTATATTGTCTATATCAATAATATCTATTTTACTTTGATTACTTTCCTTGCTACATAAAAAATTGGTAATATTACAATCAAAATAAAAGATACCATTGCTTGCGTAAGTAAAGAGAATTTCTCTTAGTTTTTTAAGCATGTCAAGTTTTTCATTATGAGAATGCTCATTTGACATCATGAAATTTTCTAGATCGCAATTTTTTGAGTACTTCATTGTGTATCCTGTAGATAAGTATTTTGAATTAACAATTATTTTAGTAGGTGTTATGGCAGAAGGTATTTTATCTTTGTTTTTATCTATGTAAAGTAATTTTTCTGTTTTATTTCTGACAATAGAATCACTTAAAGAAATATATTTTTTATACACTTCTAGATTACCTTTTAAGCGATATAGATTTGATTCCCCACCATATTCGAAGGGATACTCTTCTTTTTCTAGTTCTTCTTCATTTACGTAGTTAAGCATATTACCTCCCGATTTTTGAATAGATGCAGCCACAGTAATTTTGGCGATATAAGTTATATTTCTTTGAAAGTTCAATACTTCTTTTATAGCCATTTTTCTTTTTAAAGTCAGAATATAAATAGGTAGCAGATATTTCTTTATTAAGACTCTCCCCTATTTCATTTAACCAATTGGCGTTTTTGTAGGGACTTAGAGTTAGAGTTGTTGCGAAAAAGTCAAAGTGATGCTCAGAAGCATATTGGGCCGTTTTTTCTAGGCGTAATTTGTAGCATAAATAACAGCGTTTACCTCGCTCTGGTTCATTTTCTAAGCCTTTAGCCATTTCCAAGAATTTTTCTTTTTCATAGTCTCCCGCTATTACTTCTATGGGATATTTTATCTTGAACTGTGCGGCAAATTTTTGAACTTCTGCTAGTCTTTTATCATATTCACTTTTACTAGTTATATTAGGATTATAATAAAAAATAGATATTTTAAAATTATTGCCAAGACGTTCTAAACATGCTGATGAACATGGAGCACAACATGCGTGAAGGAGCAAAGTTTTTACCTTGCCCTCCATATTATTAATTTGTTCTTCCATTTTTAAATCGTAGTTCATGCTTACTCCTTTTTCATTCTTAATTAATTTTATATTTATGGCTACACCTCAATTGTCTGACATATTATATCATAAAACGGAAAAAAATACAACTTTAACTTAATTGGTTTAGTTTTTCATCATATTTTTGCAGTAATTGTTCTTTTTCATCTTCACTTATAAAAGCATGTCTTATAGCATCTTTATTCATTTTAACAAAGTCTTTGTAAGTAAAGTTTAGTTTTTGCGCTAGTTTTTCATATTCTGTTGTTAATGTGACATTAGATACTGTGTTGTTATCGGTATTTATAGAAACTAATATATTTGCATCATACAACTTTCTTACTGGGTGATATTTTATATCTTTTATGACATTAGTTTGTACATTGCTGGTTGGACAAATTTCTAATAGTATATCTTTTTGTCTAATTTCTTCTAATAGTTCTTTGTGAAAAATAGCATTTACTCCGTGTCCCAATCTCTTGGCTCCAAAATCTATAGCTGCCTTCATACTATCTTTTCCGTCTGCTTCTCCAGCATGAATGGTAAAAGGAATGTTCTTACCCTTAGCGTATGCAAATAAATTTTTATAATCAATAGTTTTATAAATAGATTCTGCTCCAGCTAAATCAAGAGCAACTACTCCTCTATTTAAAAATCTTTCAGCTAAATCTACTACTTTAATATTATCTTCTTCTTTATCACCACGCATCATACAAAGAATAAGATTCGTTTTAAGACTTTTTTTAGCTAATCCTTTAAGAACGCTTGCTACAACTTCATCTAAACTTAAACCTTTAAAAACATGTTTAAGAGGTGCAAATCTAATTTCAGCATAAATTACTCCGTCTTCTTCCAAATCAGCTGCAAGTTCCTCTGAGATTAATTCTAAATTCTTTTTTGATTGCATAACCTCCCCAGGAATAAAAAACTTGGTTAAATAATCATTTAAATCTAAACATTTGTCATCAGCAATCATATTTTTTCTGGCTTCAGCAATATCTATTCCTAGTAATTTAGCCGCTGTTTCTGGTCTTACGGATCCATCTAGATGAAGGTGAAGTTCGACTTTTGGCATTTTTTTATAATTAAGCATGTTTTTCCTCCTTATACATAAAACAATTTTTTTCATGTGAATTAATAATACCGATAGCTTGGAGATATGAATATATAATAGTTGTCCCTACAAACTTCATACCCCTTTTCTTTAGGTCTTTAGAGATTTCATCAGATAGTAAAGAATTGCTTTTGTTGGTTTCATAAATCGGAACTGAGGGAGCAAATTTATAGAGATAAGTAATAAAATTACCATATTCATCAATAATACTTTTAAATATCTTAGCATTATTGATACTTGCTTTTATTTTTAGACTATTACGTATAATACCTTTATTTTGTCGCAATTCATTAATCTTTTTATCATCATAATTTAATACTTTATTTAGATCAAAATTATCATAGGCTTTTCTAAAATTATCTCTTTTATTTAAAATGCATTCCCATGATAAGCCGGCCTGAAAGGATTCTAGTATTAGCATTTCAAATAAGTAAGCATTATCCTCATTTTTTACGCCCCACTCGCTGTCGTGATATTTAATATATATTTTATTTTTTTCATTGCACCATTTACATCTTTTTGTTTCCATATTATCCTCTTTCAATTATATTATAATATTTCTGGAGAAAAAAAACTAGTTTTAAAACTAGTATCTTTCTATAACATATTTTCTATAATGTTAGATATATTTTCAACCGACATACCGTTTTCTTTTAACAAGTCTTCCGCTGTGAAATCAGTATGGAATTTTTTACTAATACCGAAGTTTTTAACTAATATGTCACTAGTGCCATAAAATGATGAAATATTTTGACCATAGCCACCCATTAGTTCGCCATCTTCTAAAGTGATTACTAATTTGTGATTTTTCTTTAAGTCATTTAATAGAGTTTCATCTAATCAAGTTAAAAATTAAGGGTTAATGACAGTAATATCAAGATTTTTTTTCTTGTTTTACCTTTTTGACAATGTCAAGGGACATATCCATCATTTTTCCTATAGCAAAGATTGCTACTGTATTACCATTTAGGACAATCTTATTTTTGTTATATATTGTATAGTCTGTATTATCGCAAGTATCTATTTTAGAGAATTCAGCTGGTACTCTAATTCCTACTGGATGGTTTTTCTGAGTAGTAGCAAATTTTAACATATTTTTGTATTCACTTTTAGTGGATAGTGCTAAATAAATAAGGTTTAGAATGTTTCTAAAGAATTATTCGCATCACTTCCACGAATGGCAAGTCCTGCTTTTATGTTTGCTCCAGAACATAATTTTTTAATATCATCCATAACATCTCCTAAAGCTGAACCCTCATGGGTTGTAAATGGATAAATTGTCTTACCAGTAAAATCTAGATTTTCAAGGCATGTAAATATGCACATAGGATAGTGACTCCACCAAACAGGGCCACCAATATAAATAGTATCGTAATCACTGATGTTTTCTAGTTTATTTTTAATTTCAGGACGAGAGTTATTTTCTAATTCTTCTTTGGCGACATCACAACATTCATGATAGTTATAAGGATATTCTTTTAGAGGTTCAACTTTAAATAAATCAGCTCCTGTAAGATGAGAAATGTTTTCAGCTACTATTTCTGTATTTCCTTTTTCAATATTTTCAATGCCATTCTTCATATAATTTTCTCCTGTATGAGAAAAATAAATAACTAATTCTTTCATGATATTCTTCCTTTCAAAATAAATTTTATAATATTATTCTAAACTTTACTTTTTTAAATATTCGTCTAGTTTTCCTGAATAATATAATTCAATTTTTTTGTTCAAGTGATCATATGCATCCTGCATTTTACTTATTTTTTCTTTAAGTATTGTTCTTTGATTTTCTAATAGCAAGCGTCTTTCATTTATTGTTTTATCTCCTTGTTCAAACAAATCAACATATTTTTTTAGTACATCTATGGGTAAATCAGCTTCTCTCATACACTTTATGAACTCTATTCTTTTTAAATCTTGTTCACTATAGTTTCTGATTCCACTTTTTGTTCTTTGTATTGGACCAATCAAACCCTTTTTTTCATAAAATCTTATGGTGTCTGGTGATAAATCATACATATCAGATATTTCTTTGACATTTTATAAAAAAAAGTCTATTTCCTAGTAGAAAATAGACTTTTCTTTTTTATTTGCCTGATAGGACTTTTTTTATTTCAGTTGTAGCAGCGTTTACAGTATTCATATCGGGATTCATTATCCATGATTCTTGAGTTCCTAAGTGTCCAATACCAATACCATCTGTTCCATCAACGCTTTGTTCTACAACTTCAAAATTTTTGTTTTCTAGTGCAGACTTAATTAATGATTTTACTGTCTTATCGTTCATATCAGTAGTATATAGACCATCAAAAGAATTTAACACTTCAGTATAATTTGTTAGGGTTGTAGCTGAGGCTAATTTTTGAGCTATATTAATTAATATTTGGCGACAGTTTTTTTGACGGTAACGATCTCTTCCTGGGAAGGCGTTTCTTTCTCTTGCAATGGCCAAAATTTCGGTACCATTATATGTTTTACATCCTTTATTTACATGAAGTTTTTTTCCTTTAGTATCATCATAAGTATTAGTTACTAAAGCATGAGTTGTTGTAAAGTCATAGTCGGAACAGAAATCAACTCCGTTAACGGCGTCAACTATATTTACTAAACTAGTAGTATTAAAGTTTACAGTATAATCTATCTTTATATCAAATAGTTTTTCTAAAGCTTCTTTGCTTACTTCAGAGTCTAGAGAGCCAAGACACATTAGGGTGTCCTTCATATTATAAGCAGGAACATCAATGTAATAATCTCTAGGAATAGAAGTTAAAACTATTTTATGAGTATTTAAGTTAACTGTTGCGATTAAATTGTAATCACGCATGATTCCTGTAAAATCAAGTCCATTAATATAAATGTTATAAACATTTTTTATCGTATTATTCTTTTTTATTTCTTCTTTTACGTTAAATTCACCAATAATTTTGTAATTATCTCTAGAGTATAAATTAGTTGATTCCATAAGATAATCATAGTTAACACTCGCTATTAGGAAGTAAGAATTGTTATTTGTTACATTTTCCATTGATTTTGAAGCAGCATCACTACTAACATAATTGTAATTACCTAATTTCTTTAAGGCTTTTTCTATAGAGCGACTGTATTTATAATATTCTATTGTGTCACTTTCTTTTAATTCTTTAATATTGTTTACTGTGCTATCTTTATTTGCTATAACATAATATTTTGTTTCTATACTATAAGTATTGGTGCCTAAACTTTTATCAATATAAGTATTAGTTTTATTTAGAAAATAATAACCAAAAGCATTACCAGTTATACTTATTATAAATAAGATGATTCCGATAACTATTAGAGCCTTCTTTTTAAGATTGTAAAAAAGTAGACCTAAAAGATAAAGTATGGCCTCTCCTACTATAAATAGGATTAAATATTTATTTGGTAAAACATTTAATTTGAAAATTTCATATGTTGTAAATAAAATAACTATTAACACTATTAAACTTAATATATTTTTTATTAATCTTTTTTTCATAATCATTCTCCTAACAATAGTATAATTATACTTTAATATGTTTTCTAATGCAAGTATGACAAATCAATTACAATAATATCATCATATGTATATATAATTTCTTGGTTCTTATTTTCTCGTTGTTTTATTTTGTCGTAATCTTCCTCACTCACAAAGGTTAAATTTAATCCATAATATTCATAACAAAATCTTTCAAAGCCAAGTTTTTTAAGGTTATACTCTTCCCAGAATATAGCATCATCGCTAATAAAGCCATAATTTAATTTGTTAATTTCTGTTTCATTTTCTGTACTACCTATAAGAGCAAATTTATAATTTTGATGGTTGATATTTTCTTTAATGGCGCTAGTGATTACGGTATTATATTTGTTAAAAGTATTTTCTAAAGATAAGTATGTTGCTTGGGTTTGAATAAGGTTATTTCTAAGAAGAAGGATAATTACTATAATACTTAAGTATTTCATTTTATTTTCAGGCATGGTAGTAATTAATAGTAATGGTATTAGGAGGTATGATGCACTCATTAACAACTGAAGTTTTGTATCATTTATTGTAAAAATTATACTATTTAAAAATATAGGTAATGCTAAAACTAATAGTAAGGTTAAGACTTTTTTCTTTGGTGATAAATTGTTCTTAAAAATTTGAAATACAACTCCAATAATTAATAAAAGAAGTAGAAAAATATTTAATATATTATTTTTTATATATATGTTTTTTACTATCTTGTCTGTGAAATAATATTCATAGAACAATTTATAGCTTAGGCCTATTTTCTTGGGAATAGATAGTAATGTTTGTAATCCTATTTTATCTGCTCCACTATAATTACTCATATTAACATGGAATACTAAAAGAGAAATTTTCATTATGATAAAATATAATAGGGCCCCCATTAATAGAGTTAATATATATTTTAAAGATAGTTTGAAGTTTTCCTTTTTTTCAAGAAGTAACTTTATATTATATATTATAAATGTTGTAACTATTACTGATAAATATGCTTGATACATGGAAAGTGCTACTACGATTAAAATTAAAGAAAAGAGATATTTTTTTATTTTATTTTCTTCTTTATAATATACATAAATGGATAAAATACTACAAAGGAAAGCTAGGGTGTAGCCTATTGAACAGTAATCAAAAAGTAGGGTTGCTGAAGTAATAGGATTTAAGCAAATTATTAGAATGTACAAAATAATATCTTCTTTTTTTCTAAAGGAAAATAAGTCAAATAATATTACTAGACTGATGGATATTATAAAGTAACTTATCAAAATATCAATATGCGGTATTGTTAAAAAACATTTTAATAGTCCTACTACATATAGTCCAAATCTTCCTAGAGATATTTCCCAGGAGTAGCCATTATAAAAAACATTATTTAAAATGATATCGGCACTCAAAATATTTTTTGTCATTAACGGTAAATGGGTTAAAAAAAGAAAAATAAAAGTGATTAAAATAATCAGTAAATTTCTTTTATTTATAAGAGATTTCATGTTATCACCATCCTTTTTTAGTATAACATAAATGCAATTGAAAAGAAATGTTAGGTATGTTATATTTAAATAAAGAAAGATGTTTTGATATGAAGAAGTTTATTATGATTTGTGAACATATTTTATTTTTTTTATTTGCTATTTTGTTATTATTTTTTACAAATAAAATTTCTACTCTAATTATTATTCCCTTATTTATAGTCCTGTTATTTATTGTTCGTAAAATGAAAATTAAAAACTATGCTATCTTTATTTTTATACTAGCCTTAATAATTAGATTAATTAGTGTTTTTTATTTAAAAGTTAATATAGTTGATGATTTTAAAACTATGTATGAGGCAAGTCGAGATTTGATTGTTCATAATTTGGAATTCTTAAAAAGTTCATATTTTAAAATATTTAGTTATCAATTAGGCCATGTCTTGTATCAGGGAGCATTATTGAAGATTATTAATAGCGTATTGTTTTTAAAGATTGTTAATTCTTTGGTAACCTCGTTTATTGTACTCTTTATTTATTTGATAAGTAAAAAGTTATTTAGTGAAAAGACAGCAAGGTGTGTTTCCTTGTTATACTTATTTTTCTTATATCATATCTATTTGAACTCTGTTTTAACGAATCAACATATCCCTGCCCTTCTTGGATTAATAACTATCTATTTATTGATTACTAAAAAGAATAGCTATAAGCTTTCAGTAATAATTGGAATTATTTTAGCAGTTGCTAATGTACTTAGGACGGAATCAATAATTATTATTTTAAGTATTATTATTTATAATCTCTTTTTAGAAGATCTTATTGCTAAAAAAAAGATTATAAACTCTATCCTTTTAGTACTATCTTATACTCTTGTATTGATAGCTTTTAATGGACTAATTCTTATTTCACCTCTTCATACATCGCTCAAAAATAATGCTTCAGAATGGAAATTTTATTGTGGTCTTAACTATGAACATAATGGTATTTATAACGAAAATGATGATAAGATATATTTTTCTTCTAATAATAAAAAAGAGTTACTAAAAACAAGAATTAAAGAGGAAAATGTCAAATTACCAGTTTTATTTTTAAAGAAAGAAGTAATACTTTGGACACAAACAAATTATGATATACAGCTTTTAAATAACATCAATTCTAATTTATATAATTTCATTTTGTTATTTAATCAAGCTTTTCTTAATTTTATTATGATATTATTTATTATTAGTCTCTTTCCTGAAAGAAAGAAAACTAATAAGGAGTTACTTTTACTAAAAGTTATTATTGGAATTTATTATTGTGTTTATATGTTTATTGAAATATCTCCAAGATATGCTTACATATTACATATTTTAGTATTCTTGACTATAGGACTAGGTATTGAGAGAATAAGAAATTTAAAAAAGCCAACAACACGTTAACTGTTGATGGCTTTTTGTTTGTTCATATGTACTTGATAAATTTTACTAGTCTTTTACTATTACACCAAACATAGTAGCTATACTTGCGGCTTGAAAATTATTGACTATTATGTTCTTAAGGGACTTTTGATCAAAAATTGCCCCATTAATATTACAAGTTGTAAAGTCAACGTTTTTTAATGTTGCTCCAGCAAATTCGCTTCCTTCAAAACTTGTTTCTTCCAATAATACTTCTTTTGTTTTTGCTTCATTAAAAGATGAGTTTTGAAAAGTACTATTAACAATATGAAGATTATTTATATCTGCTCCACTAAAATTTATATAACGGCAATTACAATCTATAAATTGGACATTTCTAATGTTTGAATCTATAAAAGTTGTTCCTACTAACTTACAGTTTTTAAAGATTACTCTGTCAATAAATTGTTTATTAAAATTCTGATTAGAGAGATCACAATCTTCAAAGATAGAATCTAATATGTCAACTGATGCTAAACTTATATTACTGAAATCTACATTTTTAAATGAGCAACTATCAATATTTATATCACTGATTGTTAAATTGGTTGGTGTTTCATTTTCTAGTTCTGCTTCAAAAAACTCTTGTGTTGCAAAACAGCTTTTAATATCTTTCTTGGTAATATTTGTTATCTTAGGTTTTACTATTTTCATAAATTATCTCCTATTTAAACTTGACATATTTGAAACCCAATTTACTATAGACATCATATGCTCTTGGTAGATGAAGTACTCTCGCAAATATAAGATTATAAAATTCATCAAATAGTATTATACTACAAAGTAAGATACTGATAGTTAAAAAAACTTTTTTATTCATTTTTTTAGCAAGATAAAAACATAAAGGAATGATTGCGTAGATTAATAACAAACTTGATAGTCCAAAAAAAAGTACACTTCTAAGACAAACAAAGCCACCAATATTTCCAAAGTTTAATATTTCAGAGTTATAATCCCAGCATCTTTTTCCATTACCAATAATATACATTCCAAGACCAGAAAAATATTCCAATATACCACAAGATATTGTGCTTATTAAAAAAACTTTTAAAGGGGTTTTTCTGTATTTGTAAGTTAGAATAAAAACTATAATTGAGCCTGTGGCATAGATATTTATCCATGGGCAGAAATTACCTCCTCGCCAATAAAATTGTTTCATTCCACCATTGAAATAATAAAAGATAAATTCATATAAAAAGCCAAAAACACCAGCTATTACTATTAAAAGGCAAAAAATTCCTACCCAACTTTTTGTATCAAATGAACAATCATTCTCTATATAATTTTTATATTTTTCTTTCATACTACTACTTTTACTCCTATTAAAAAATTTATTTATTTTTACGATACTTGACTGCTAAAGAAAGAATTAACAAGCAGAAAAAGAATTCTACTGATGTTTCTACTAAAAGCATTACTTCATCACTACAAAGTAGTGCATATAACGTATATGACAGACTGCTTACGACCCAAAGTATCCATGATTTTAGGCTTAAGTCGTTTGACTTTTTTGTTTTTATTAGCTTTACTGTTTGTGGCAAATAAGAAATCATAGTACACATTGTTACTATTCCTAATAATATATTTTCTAACATAAATGCTCCTTACTTTTTTATTGTATCAAAAATGAATTGTTTTTTATAGGCATATTAATTATTTGCGGCCTTTTTTTTACTTATTTACACTTTCCTTTTCTAATTCTAGTAATAATAATTTATTTTTTAGCCCTCCACCATAACCAACTAGCTCATTATTTTTTCCGATGACTCTGTGGCAAGGGATAATTAGACAAATTTTATTCCAACCTACCGCACCTCCTACTGCTTGACTAGACATTTTAGAAATATGTCTTGAGGTGGCAATTTCTTGTGCAATGGCGCTATAGGTGGTTGTTTTACCATATGGTATTTTATTCATGATATCAATAACTTCTTTTCTAAAGTCAGTTAGATTTTCTACTTTATATTTAGGAGTAAAATCAGGTACTTGCCCGCTAAAGTATATATCTAACCATTTGGCTGTTTCTTTGAAAATAGGTAAATCTTTTGTCTTACTATTTTCTTTTAACTTCTTTATATCAGAGGAGTTTTTAAAACATAGACAGGTTAAATAAGTGCCATCACTATTCATTATTAAATCGTCATATCCTTCTGGAGTTTTATATTCCCATTTATACATAAGTTTAGATCCTTTCTAGATTGTCTTTTACATTTTATCTTACAATACTTTTAACTGTCTACTTGATAAAATTGGTATTTTCAAGATTATACATTTTCTTAATTAGCCTATTTAAAAGTTTATTTTTTGTCATTTTATTATATTTTTCAGCCATTTTTTCTGGAGTAATAGTAAATTCTTTAGTCGAACTTAATATTTCATATTGAACGCCACCATCTTCAATGAATTTATTAGTCTCATAAAAACCGTTTTTGAGATAAAATTCTTTTCGAAGTGTTTTTTCATCATAAATATCTTTTAGAGGTCTTTCTATACTAAGTATTACTGTTTCATGTTTATTTAATAAATCAGCTAATATTTTAGAACCATATCCTTTTTTCCTTTTATTTTTTTCTACGGCTAAATACATTAAGTATGTAAAATCTTCACAGTTAACTATATATTCTAGTCCTATTAATTCTTCGTTATCAAAGATACCATTAAATTCGACATTTTTTTCTTTGGCACAAAGTCTTAATACCCAAAGTGGAAAACGCTCATCTTTATCAAATGAGCTTAGATATATATTTTGAAGTTTTTTCTTATTCTTGATCTTAGAATAATTTATATATTTTAACTGCATCTTATACCTCCATATTTTAGTAGCAAACTATATAACTGAAATTATTTCTTATAAAAATGAAAATCACAACAGTCTCCACCATATCCCAAGGTTTTTGTTCTGGTAAAGCCTATCTTCTTTAGTCCACCGTAAGTAATATCATCAACATCACAGAAAAGATGGCATAGTTTAGCGCAACCATTTTCGACGCAAGCGGTATGCCAAAGACATTTTTTGATAGTTACATTAAAATAGTCTTTACCGCATTTTTGTTCATTCTCTTGTAAATCTGTTTTCTTCATAATTTTAAGAAATATATTACTGTAAATTGAATAAAAACCCGGTACAACTTCCATCTTTTGCATAGATGCATGTTTCTTGCTAGCAATTTTATTAAGCATATATTTGCGGATATAGTTATATGACTCCTCTTCTGAAATATTTGCTTTTAAAAGAGTCTTATATAAAGCTATACGAGGAAGAATCGGTTGAATAAGAGTTTTCATTTGCTTTTTTGATTTATCTTTACTGTTTTTTATAAGTTCATCAAGTATTACTACCTGCTTAGAAAACAAGTCAGTTCCCTTAACACTCCCAAATTCTTCGATTAAAAATGCTTTTATCATCTTTTGTTGTTTGATTTTCATTATTACATCATCTCCCAAATTACTATTTATGAAGCTAGTTATAATCACAACTTCAAACTAGTATTTTTAATTTCTTTCTTCTTAAAATACACTTTAATCTTTAAAACATTTTACTAACAAAGGCTTAATTAATTCATAAATAAATATTGCCATGAAATTTATTAAGAATACTACTAATATTAAACTAATGTTTATTGATGTTACACTTATTAATTTTCCAACTGGTGTAATAAACACTATAAGTTCAATTAAAATTATTAATAATAGTCCATAATTCATTGCTTTATTAGAAAATAATCCTTGTTTAACAACTGATTGTTTTAAGTTTCTACAAGATAGTGAATAAACAATTTCTTGTATTACCATTGAAAGAAGTGCTAAAGACATAGCTGTTTCTTGTCCATACATTTTCAGACTAATAAAATAAGTAAGAACTACAAACAGAGTTTCAATTATAGCTGAAAATGCGATACTAGCTTTAATAAATGGTGTAAATAACGGTTTGTTTATTCCTCTTGGTTTTTTATTCATTATGCTATCTTCACTCTTTTCAAAGGACAAACATATACTAGGAATAGAATCTGTTACTAAGTCAATAAATAAAATATAAATTGGTAATAAAATTGTCGTTTTAGTAAACAACCCTATGATAATAGTAAATATTTCAGCAAAATTACTTGATAATGAAAATACTATGTTATTTCTAATATTATTATATATTCTTCTTCCTTCTTCAATTGCTACGACTATCGTTGAAAAAGAATCATCCATTAATACTATATCAGAAGCTGACTTTGTAACATCAGTGCCTGTAATACCCATTCCTACACCAACATGAGCATCTTTAATAGCTGGAGCATCATTTACTCCATCTCCTGTCATCGCTACTATTTTTCCGCTGCTTTGAAGTGCAAAAACAATTTTTTCTTTATGAGTTGGATTAACTCTTGCATAAACAGAATATTTTTTAACAATATCTTCTAGTTCTTTATCATTATATTTATCAAGTTCGCTTCCAAGTATTGCTTCATTATCACTGGTTATAATACCAACATCCTTAGCAATAGTAGTTGCTGTATCTATCCCATCACCTGTAATCATAATAGGTCTAATTCCCGCATTTTTACATAAAGCAACACTTTCCTTAACGCTTTTTCTTGGTGGATCTATCATGCCTAAAATACCAGCAAAAGATAAATTATTTTCCTCTTTTTCTAATTCTTTAATATTTTTTGGTACATAATCTAACTTTTTATAAGCAAATCCTAAAGTCCTTAGTGCATTTTTAGAAAAATTCTTAACTTTATCTAAAACCTCTTCTTTTTGAGTCTTAGATAAATTTACTTTTTCAATTAAAGAATCCATACTACCCTTGCATAAAACATAGACATTATCATCTATTTTGTTTAAAGTAGTAAACATCTTTCTATCACTATCAAATGGTACATCTAATAATCTTTCACATTTTTTTCTTAAATTAAGGGAATTAATTTTTTTATTATATAAATAATCATATAAACAAGTTTCTGTAGGATCACCCACATATTTATCTTTATAAATAAGACCATCATTACAAAGAGCACATATGTAATTAAGCATCTTTTCATCTATTACATATTCATCCTTAACAGTCATTTTATTTTGCGTTATAGTACCTGTCTTATCAGAGCAAATAATATCTATTGCTCCTAATGTTTCTACAGCTTGCATTTGTTTTACTACGGTTTTCTTTTTTGCTAGATTAGATATTCCAACAGATAAAGTTATTGTAATTACAGTTGGTAGTCCCTCAGGAATAGCAGCAACTGCTAGTGATGAACATAACATTATAATTTCAAGTATAGTATATTTATTAATTAAAGCTAAAATAAAGATAAAGATTAGAATAACAAATACTATTAATGTTATCTTTTTAGATAGTTCTTTTATCTTTAATTGCAATGGAGTTTCAATTCTATCAATTTCATTTAGTGATAATGCAATTTTACCTAACTCACTATTTTTTCCTGTACTTACAACTATACCAGTACATTTTCCATTTGTAATATTTGTTCCTAAAAACAACATATTTTTTTGTTCTTGAATAATTAAATTTTCTTTTAAAACATCAGTACTTTTTTGAACTGGAATACTTTCCCCTGTTAAAGCAGATTCATCTACTTTTAAGTTTTCACATCTAAGTATTCTAATATCAGCAGGAACTGTTTCTCCAGATTCCAAATATATTATATCCCCCGGGACCAATTCTTTAGTATTTATTATTAGTATTTTGTCATCTCTTTTTACTTTAGAAGTACTGGTTTCATATTTTTTTAAATCTTTTAATATTAAAGCAGATTTTTCTTCTTGTATAAATCCAACAATAGCATTTATAAAAACTACAAAAAGAATAACAATAGTATCAGTATACTCATGGGAATAAAAACATCCATAAAAATATAAAAGTACTGCAACAACTAATAATATGATAATCATCGTATCATTAAACTGTTTTAAAAACCTTAAAATTAATGGTGTTTTGTTTTTATTTAAAATAATATTTTGTCCATAATCATTTAATCTTTTCTTTGCTTCTTTACTATCTAATCCATCAATATTACTATTCAATGTTTTAAATATATCTTCTTCGTTTTTAAAATACATTTTTTCTCATCTCCATTTTATTACTTTTTATTCTGTCTTTTCTTCAACAATTTACTATTTATCACTTTCCTCTAATGACAAATTAAAGTCTAATTTATATAATCTATCTTATTTTATATTCTACTAATATTTTATCATGGATGCTATCAAGTGATATTTTTAATCAATTTATAACTTCATACACATGTATACTACTTTCTATTTTGGTAAAAAGACAAGTCCAATAAATGCTAAAACAATAAATAGTAATCCTACACAAAACAAAACTTTTTCTGCTGGATTTTTTACAAATCTCATCACATAGCTTTTATTTGGATTCTGTGGACTATAGAAAACATCTAATTCTGTGCCTATAGGAAAATGTTCTTTTAATACATTGGTAGAAATATGGATATTACTATTAATTATTAAATTTTTTTCTTGAACATCATTTTCTACTTTAGTTTTTATTTTATTAAAAGACGACGACTTATTTACAATCCAACCGTATTTAAGTCTTTGATTATATTTAGTACCGTTAACAATATACTCTACTATAGGAAAATGTACTCCATTATTATTCCATAATGTGTACTTTATAACTTTTCCTTTTGTTGTTAGGCTACATTGTTCAACCATCTTTTTGTCCTTACTCTTAAATATTAACGATAAAATTAATAGAATTAAGCCTATCAACATAAATATTACAAAAAAACTTATTTTCATTTTTCTAATCTCCATTGCAACTTACTATTTCATTTAAATCTTATCATAAATATCATTAATTATCTATACTACATTTTTTAATAACTTCATTTATTAGTTTTTCGATTTTAACGGAATTTTCTATTTCATGTATTCCAAAACATTTTCTTCCTAAATCTTTAAATGATGCTCCTGAGTGGAATACTCTTTTTCTATCTATAATGATAAATCTATCATGATAAGAATCATTTTTTATAAATTTTATATTATTATATTGTTTCAAGTATTTTTTCCTTAAATTAACATTTATATTTGATGAAATAATTATTATATTTTTATCAATACTTCTTAGCTCATCTAATAATACTTTTCCTACATAATTATCTATAATTATTATTTCATCTTTTGCGAGATTGAATATTTCTAATAGTACAGAATAAGCATCATAAATATCACCTTAAAAAAATATAGAATCTTTTGTTATTTCTTTTGGATTAAATTTATCAAATAATTCATCTATTCTCTTTGTATTATTATCAACTTTTTCTTCTAAAAGTAAAAAACGTCTAGGTAATATATTTTTATTATAATTAATATAATGTCTCATTTTTACAAATGTATCCATTATTCTAATACTTACTTCAGTAGCTATTTTTGATTTTAGTATTGTTGCAAGCATATACACTCCTTGTTCAGTAAATACTCTTGGATTTGATCTAGACATAGAACTTATATTTGCGGTCGAAAATTTCGACCACAAATTATTTTTTCTTCATTAGTTAAAATCCAACTAAATCTTCTTGGGAATTTTTCTGGATTATTCTTAACTGCTTCATTAACCCTTTTTGTTTCTACATTATATAATTTTGCTAAATCAGAATCTAGCATTACCTCCTTTCCATCAATTTCATAAATCATATTTTCAATGTTTATAACATCTTTCTCTGCTATTTCATTCATAATTAAACCTCCATCTTTAGAATAAAAAAAGGATATCCCCTCATCCTATTGAAAGGGATATCCCGCAACATGCAATAATTCTTCCTTGCCTTAAAAAATTATAACCTTAGCGTCCAAATTGTCATATTAACTCATAGCAAGATAATTAATACAGTTTATATATATAATACTATTCTTATAAATACAATCGAACAAAGTTATTTTTTATTAATATATTTTTCTAATATATGCATATTCTTTATTTACTTGGTCTTTTTTGTTTTATTTAATTTATTAAAGTTACCATCATATAAATCTTCTAATTTCTTATCTGTTTTTGTATATTGAAATTATTTACATGTAGTTTTTAGCTTGGAACTGAAAAACATATTTTCCTAGGGCATGGTCAAATAAACATTTAAAATTTCTTATTTTTCAAAGCTTTTTTGATGTAGTACTGAAACACATTCAACGTGCCATGTTCATTAATTATGAATAGTTGCTTTTTATATGTTTGGGTATAACTGACTATGTTCTGACATACAAACTGAAATAATATAATGTGTATTATACATATATCAATTTTTATTTAAATTAATTAAAACTATATTCTCTTATTTCACAATTATCTGGCAAATATTTTTCCACCTGTCCATCTTTTGGCAATTCATTAAAATAAAAATGGATTGCCCTAGCTACGCCACCATGTGTTACTAAAAGTATATTTTGACCTCTATATTTTTTCTTGATTTCATCCAAAAATAAATTAACCCTTTTAAATAATTCTGGAACTGTTTCTAAATTATCGATTTTAACTTTAGAATAATAATTCCAATATTCCGTATAATAAAAATTATCTATTTTCGTATTTGTTAAAACTCCACAATTTCTTTCTTCTATTCGATCATCATATATTACTTTTATCTTATTAGAATTTATAATATCACAGGTATGTCTTGTTCTTAAAAGTGGTGAACAAATAATCAAATCTAAATTTAAATTTTTAATTTTTTTAGATGCTTCCTGTGCTTGTTTTATTCCAATATTATTTATATCTTCATTTAATAATTTTCCATTATATATATCTAATCTATTACTATCTGTGTTTCCATGTCTAATTACATATAACTTCATTGTTACTTTTCCTCCTTATATCATTTTTGTAAAGTGTGTATATTCCTGTAAGTAATAAAATAAAATCACCTAATACCATGAACCAACTATGGTAATAAATATAATAAGAGCCGTATAAAATTCCTGTTGTTATTCCAGATATTCTAACTAATTTCATATTTGATTGCCATAGACAATATGATCTAATCATTGAACCAATTGTTGGTAATAGCGAAACCCACCCTGTCCATGAAAAATAACAATTTATCATAATTATTCCTTCAAAAATAAATAGTATTATTAAATATACAGATTTACTAAATTTATTTTTATTTATAAATATAAAAGTCCTTATTAAATTTATTATACTTAAAATTGCACCTGTAAAAGCAGATATTAAAAAATCATATATTGCTTCAAAAAAGCAATTTAATGATTGAACATATAATGATTTTTTTCTATCTTTAATACATATACTAATACACACTGCTAATAATGCTAAAATACTAAATACCATTTTTTATTTCTCCTATAATCTCTACTTTTTATTTTGTTTAGTCAACCCATACCACCTAATATGGTATGAGTAAATATATTCTCCTCAAACAACCTCCATAAAATTTTATCATTTTTTTACAAAAATAAGTGTTTTTTTATCAAAAATATGCTTTTTTTTGATAGGCACTGAACAGTTGATTTTCGTCCAAATATAAGGCTTTATTTAAGATTTAGAACACATACGCATTCAACATGATATGTTCTTGGAAACATGTTGAAAAGTTCTACTTCCATAACCTCATAATTATTTAATCTATTAATATCTCTAGCTAATGTTATAGGATCACATGAAACGTAAATAATATTTTTAGCACTACTATTATTTAAAACATCAATTGCCCTCTTATCAATTCCTTTTCTTGGGGGATCTACAATTATAGTGTCACAATCAAATTTTTGCCTAGTAATTATATCCTCGGCCTTACCACAAATAAACTCGACGTTTTTTATTTTATTTAATTCTTTGTTTTGATTGGCATTTTTGATAGCGTCTTCTACTAATTCAACTCCAATAACGTTATTAACATATTTACTTATAGAAAGAGAAATTGTTCCAACCCCACAATAAAGATCAAGAACCTTTTTTGCTTTTTTATCTTTTACTACACTTATTATTTTAGAATATAACATTTCAACCACTTCTTTATTAACCTGAAAGAATGACTTGTTGGAAACATAATATTTATAATCTAAGATAGTTGATGTTATTTCATTATTTTTTATGCTTTTATTGTTGATAATAATGCTATCGGCAAGAGGCAAAAATACATTTTCATTATTTACTTGACCAGATATATCTATCATGATTTGATCTGTATAATTACCAATTCTTATCATAATAGTTTTGATACCTTTTTCTAAAGTAACAAGCGCCTTAAGTTTAGAAATAACAACATTTATTTTTTCATCTGCTAATAAGCATTTATCTATTTCAACATAATCATTACTGTCTTCTTTCAATAAACAAAGTTTTCCTTCTTGAACATGTAGGGTTATTTTATTACGGTAATTATATTCTCTGCCATAATTAATTTTTGCTATTTTTATTTTTTGGGAAGCAAACTTTTCTAAAATATCTTCTACTTTCCTCTTTTTATACTGATTCTCATCTTCTATTTTCATATGTTCCAATTGGCAACCGCCACATATTCCGTAATATTTGCATTTTGCAGCTATCCTGTTGTGACTTTCTTTTAAATAATTTTCTACATTAGCTTCTAAATATTTTTTCTTTTCCTTTGTTATATTTATATTAATTTCTTCTGTTGGAAGAGCATTTTTCACAAAACAAATTTTATTATCTACGTTAATAATGCCTCTACCAAAATCATCTAGTTTTTCTACTGTGTAACTCATGCTTATCACCTGTTTTAATTATACATAATTTTTTATAAATTTGCCATACTAAAGATGGTGATCAAGATGAAGCAAATTATCGAAAATCTTAAACAACAAACAGGAGTCAGTAAAGATTATATATATAGACATTTTACTATTGATAAGGTTGAATTAGATTTAATATTTAACGAGGTGTTAACTTCATCTGATAATATTAATGATTTTATTTTGACAAGACTTACTAAGCTGAAAAGAAGAGCCTTAAAAAATTTAGTTAATACTTTACCTGATAGAAATATTTTGGAAATAAAAGAGGATGAAATACTTTATTATGTTAATAATGGCTTTTTAGTTATTATTACAAAATATCAAATGCTCGCAATTGAAGAGAGAATAAATTTAGATCGTGGAGTGAGCGAAGTCAGTAGTGAAATAAATATTAAGGGTCCAAAAGATGCTTTTTCTGAAACATTTAATATTAATCTAGGTCTTATTAGGAAAAGAATCAAAAGTTGCGACTTAGAATGTTTTGACACTACTATAGGTAGAAAAACTGAGACTAGAGTTGGAATTTTATATATGCGAAATATTACAGATCAGGATTTAATTGAAAAAGTCAAATTAAAGCTTTCAACTATTGATATTGATGGAATTATTGATTCCACTTATTTGAAAGAAAATTTAGAGTCTAAAAATAATAGTTTTTTTCCAACTGTGATGTCTACAGAACGACCTGATAAAGCTTCTATGGCCTTATTAGAAGGAAAAGTTGTGGTAATTGTTGATATGAGCCCTTATGTTTTGATTATGCCGAACTTTTTTCTTGATTTCTTTCATACTGTTGATGACTATTATCAAAAACCTGCTAATACAACTTTTATAAGATTAGTAAGATTGTTTGCTTTTATAATTGCAATATTTGTACCAGCTTTATATATAATGGTCACGACACATAATCATGATTTTATTAGTTTAGATATTTTACTCTCTCTTAAAGCCCAAAGAGAAAGTGTCCCGTTTTCAGCTTTGACGGAAGCTTTATTTATGATGCTTTGTTTTGAAATATTGAGAGAAAGTGATGTGCGAATGTCCGCAACTAGTGGTAGTGCTATTTCGATATTAGGAGGTTTAATTTTAGGAGATGCTGCGGTAAGTGCCGGAATTATATCCCCTATTATGATTATTGTAATAGCTATATCAGCAATTTCGGGACTAACTTTTACTTCAATCGAACTCGTTAGTGCCATTAGATGGTGGAGACTAATCATGATGATTTTAGCCGCAGCTTTTGGTGTTACTGGTATTATTATAGGAACCATAGTGTTATTTATTAGACTGTTGACGATAAAAAACTTTGATAGAAAATATTTAACTCCTTTTATCCCATTCATAAAAAGCGAACTAAAGGATAGTTTTATAAAAACGGATAATGAAGGTGAAAAATATCGTAACAGAGCCTTAACTCATAATGTGAAAAGAGGTCATTTTAGATGAAGAAGAAAATATACTTTATTTTATCTTTTTTACTTATCTTAATGATAGGTGGTTGTTCTAAATATGAAGAGTTGAACAATTTATCAATAATTAGTAATATTACAATTACATATAAAGATGGTTTATATATTGTATCAATGCAAGAAATTATTCCTCAAAAGGGAGAAAATAAAATTAATTATGATTATAAATATAGAACTGGTAGTGGAAAAAATCTCGCTAAGGCTTTTTCAAATATAATTGACCATTCTCCCAAAAAAATATATTTAAGACGAGTGCAGAATGTAATTATAGATTATAAAAATCGAAAAAAAATAATGAAAGCTTTTTTAGAGTATGATCGTAAATATAAAAACATAAGTCGTGAAGCATCTATTGTTCTTACTAAGAATGATTTAGGAAAGGTACTTAAAATAAATAGTGATTATAAATATATAGATAGTGTTTTAAAAGAGAATAAGAGGACTTTATATAAAGTTAGTGGAATATATAAAAAAAAGAAGAGGCTTAGAATTCCTCTTATAAAAATTAATGATAAAGAACTTATATTTAGTAAATTTATTTACTTACAAGTATAACCGTCATTTTCATAATATTTTTTGGCGGTATTATATTTTGAAAACATATTTTTAATAGTCATATCTTTAGGATATGATGTTTTTGTTTCTTGAGATAGACTGATATAACTAGTGTTATCGACTACAGAATAATATGAGCCAACTAAAGAGGCAAAATAATTAAGTTTTATTCTTGATTCACTGGAAATTGATGTTCCTTGGTTATATTCGTTGTTATATTTGGAATTGTTTTCAAATTTTAAATCTATTTTTTCAACTTCACTATTTTTATACCTAGTAGTAATTACTATTTTATAGTTGTCAATTGCACTTTTAGAGCACGTTAATATGGCATTTGGCAATACTACATTTTTATTAGTCTCACTACTTTTAGGTTTTAAGACTCTTAGAAGTGGTGGCACAATAATCAAACTAGATAAAAATAGCATCAGTAAAATAACTAAGAAACTTTTTTTAGACTCTGTCATAACTTTCTCCTATAATATTTCAACATTATCATCTTTTGGTGTTGTTATGGTTGCTGTTTTTTCATTTGTTTTAGCAAGAGATGCTTCTATAAACATCTTATCTAATTCTTGTTGCTCTTTTTTATTTGTTGTGACAATAGTTTTATCGTCAAGTTTAATTAGTTTAATAAATTTAGTTAAAAGTAGGCATAAAATAGTAAAGGAAATGATTGCTATTAACAAAATGAAAACATCTAAATATAATTCCTTCTTTATAACTAAAATAAGGGAAATAAGGGAAAACGATAGAACAACTGATGTAACGGTGATACCAAGTATATATCCAAAAAAATTAATATTATAAATATAATTTGGAGATTTTTTTCCTTTTATAGAATAAATGGCTAAGGCTGTAATATAAATGCCTGAAAAAATAATTAATGGTGAAAATATTATGTCCATAAAATTTTGTACAAAATAAGTTATACTATTCATTTATATCGCTCCTCTTCTATCTTAAATCATAATATAATGTTAACACAATTAACTATTTTTTTCAATTAATATTACTCTTTTTGATTAAGAATACGTAATTTTATAAGGAGATATGAGATAAGTAATAATAATGCGCCAAATATTATATAATAATTTAATTCTATATTCTTACTATTAAAACTAGTGGGCATGGTTATTATTTCAGGATTACTAGTAGATGAATCTTGATCTATTGTTTTATTATCAGATGATGTATGTTCAGAAGTACTTGGGATATATTTTAGTTTAGCTGGGACAAAGGTAGTTTTTATAGGAGAAGGCTTTTCCCATTTTGCATAAAGAATAAGATTGCCCGTAGTAAGAGAGGTAATTTTATTATTATATTCATCAAACCACCCCAAAAAGTTATAACCTGCTAATGTAGGAATAAAGAGTGTTTGATTTAAAATGGAATATGTTCTTAAAATAAAGGTATCATTATCCAAATAGTATTTGACCTCATATAACGAAAGATTCCAAGTAGCGCTTATAGTAATATCATCTGTTAAAGTTATTTTATCTCCGGGATTATATATATCATTATCAACTTTCCATCCATTAAAGGTATAACCTGTTTTTTCAAATGTATTATTATCTAAAATATAGTTAGTATCTTCTGATTCATAATTAATAGAGTTTTGATCATTTTCATATGTAATTTTATAAATGTTTTTGACTTTGTTAAAATGGGGAGTTAAGATGTTTCCCTTACCTATTACTTTTATAGTAATTATTTTCCCTGATATATTTAGTTTTAAGGACTTTACTTCACCATTGTTAGATAAGTAATATTTATATAATTCTTCATTATCTACATAAACTATATAAATTGTTTCATCTTTTTCGTTGTTCACTGAAAAATTAAGTGATTGATAGTCATCGGTATTTTCATATGTAAGTTCATAGTCTTCACCACTAAATGAGTGATCATAGACTTTTTCATCAGGGGTAGTTACTGTTGTCTCGACAAAGTCTCCACTCGCTTCAACGGTAGATTCATCTGTTAAAAGTTTATCATATACATTTATTTCAATTGTTTTTTCAAGATTATATTTATTAATAGAAATTTTTACATAATAGGTTCCAATTTCTGTTGGGTTAATGCTTGACGTAGTTAATATGATCCCACTTGGTGTGGTGGTCTCAAAATTAATAGTATATGTACTGTCACTAGAATTTAGGATTGATACTTTATCAGTTAAATTTATCTTTGTATCTTTGCTTGATGAAAAAGAAGTAGCCTCTATTATTGGCAAAGTATCTTCTTCTTGAATCTTATTTTCTTCTAAAATATTAATATCATTATCATCGTTAATTAAGTCATCATATGTTTTTTCGGTAGCATAAACTGTTTTAGGAAAAATACATAATAAAAATAATAAAACAACCAAATACCCTCTTGTTTTCATAAAAGTCTCCCTAGTTGTATTATAAAACAATTAATTAAGAATTACTAGGCTTTTGGGTCAGAAAAAATTTTTGAGGTTAAGCTAGATATTTGTTTTACTTTCTTGTAATTATATTTAAAGAATAAAATAAATAATATTAGTAAAACTAATAAGAGAAAAATATTTCCTAAAAATAAGAAATAATCGTATATTCCATGAGTAATAATGGGTATTAAGATACTTAATAAAATATTTTTTCGATATAATTTCTTATTATGATTATTTAGGGATAGTTTAGCTAAGAGTAAGTAATAACCCATTACTATTCCAAAAGAGGCATGTCCTGGGATAGAAGTTATTGATCTTAGAATAGCAGCTTCTATTCCATAAGACATAACATATAAAATATTTTCTAAGGCTGCAAAACCTAGTGAAATAAAAGTAGTATAAACAATGATATCATAGGGTTGATCAAAGTTTTTATTATTAAAGCCAATAGCTTTTGCAAAAATCCATTTACACCCTTCTTCTACTAGGGCCACCCCAATAAAAATATAAATGGCTAGCTCAAGGGCACTCATTTGATCGGTATCATATCCGAAAAAAGGAATCAATAATTCTAAAATAATATTAATAATAAAAACAAGTAAGCATGATGATATGCCAGAGACAAAAAGGCCAACTAAAAGTGAAGTTGGTTCTTTTTCACTATCTTTTGTATAAACATATCTACATATAAGGGCTATAGGTAGAACTGCTAATATAAATAAAATAACTTGTTGCATAAATTCACCACTATTCTATAAATAGATTGTAGCAAAGATATTTATTTTGAACAAGTTATAATATTATATTTTTATTTGATAGACACTTTCAAAGCAAATAAAAAAGGGCACCTGATAGTACCTAAAAAAATAAAAACGTTGATAGTTCAACGTTAATTTCATTATGGTGGAGCATAGCGGGATCGAACCGCTGACCTCCACGGTGCAAACGTGGCGCTCTCCCAGCTGAGCTAATGCCCCATAATTACCAGTTCTCTCAACCAGTAATTAGATTATAGCATAGTGTTTTTTCAAAAGTCAACTATTAATTGTGAAATTTTTTAGAAAGTATCGTTTTTTCATTAAAAACTCCCCTATTATTACTAATAATATGTTTATATCCTCTTCTAAAATCATCAAAAGATGGAACGACCTTTACTTTGGTAAAAGCATATGAATATAAATAGCGCTCTAAAAGAAATTTATCAAAGTAATAATTCTTACGTTTATTTTCAACAGTTACCTTATATAATAAAAACAAAATCATAATTAGGTAATTTATACTAAAATGGCTGGGCAAAAAAGATGTCAAAATAATTATCATGAAATACGAAATATAAATTGTATAAGTAAAGCTTTTTTTGAATGATAAAAAAAGTGATAAAAATAAATTTACTATTTTACCACCATCCAAGGGGTATATTGGTAATAGATTAAAAAATAGAATACTATAGTGAATAGGCTTAAGTAAATGAATGGAATTTTTGTATGGATAAAATTTTAACAAAAGTATGTAGGTTATTACTTGTACTAGTGGTCCATTTATTAGGACAAGAAATTCTTTTATTCTAGAGACATTAAGTTCACTACTGAATTTAGAAATCCCCCCTGTTGGATACATATATATCTTGTCAACTTTAAATTTAAAGATTGTGGCTGTTAAAAAATGACCTAGTTCATGAAAAAAAATTAAAATATATACAAAAATAAATGGTTCAAAGTATCCTATGAGAATGGAGAACAAAGCAAAAACATATACTGTTGGATGAATATAAAAATATTTAGATATATTTTTTATAATCTAAAAATTTTCCCTTTTCTTCAAATAGTAAATATATTTTTTTATCTTTGGCCTCTCCTATTAAGTCTCCTTTTTTGACGTAATCATACATTTTAATATTTTTTTCGGTAATGTTACTATACCAAACATCTATACCATTAATTTGTTCTATGATAACAGTATTACCATATCCTTCTTTGTTACCAATAAAAATTACGATACCACTTTCTAGAGCTGGCACCAAGTAGTTGTCGCTAACGGTTAATTTTACACCATCTTTATAGACACTTTCCTTGCTATATGAAAGTTTTTCTGTAAATACTTGTTTAGTCTCTTCTACTTCACCAATATATTTACCAAAATATTTATTATAGATTTTTTTAAAGTTTGAAAAATGAATACTTTCTTCATATATATGTTCTGAAATTATTTTTTTATTAGTAGCACTGTTTTTGGTAAATATCATTCCGATTAAAAAGACTATGATTGTTAACAGAATACGATTTATAAATGAATGGAGTATTTTGCGTGGCTTTTTGTAATTGTTAACACTATTTTTGGTACTATCACTTCTTTGTTTTCGATAATCATCTATATTCATTTTTATCTCCTCAAAGAATTATATGTGCGGCTTTAAAATATATAACTAAATAGTAATAATAAAAAGATGTTAAGCATTTATCTTAGCATCTTTTGTTTCAGTTTTTTTAGGTTTTGTAGTTTTCTTTAGACATTCTTTGCGTGAAAAGTTTTGACGACCTTTTTTATCTGGTCCTAGAGCTTTAACCATAATTTCATCGCCAACCTTAACGACGTCTCCAGCTTTCTTTACCCTTTCTTCGGCAAGTTGTGATACGTGAACCATTCCCTCACATCCTGGCCATAATTCAACGAAACAACCAAAGTCTTCAACTTTCACGACCTTAGCTAAATATTCTTTGCCCTCTTCAACTTCACGAGCAATTTCTTCAATCATTTTACGAGTCTTGTCTATTACTTTTTGATCAGTGTGATAGATTATAACACGTCCATCGTCTTCTAAATCTACTTTAACAGCATTTATATTATTAACTTCTGTTACATTAGAAGCTTCACAAATGATCTTAGTAATCATTTCTCCACCACGACCAATGACATCTTTAATTTTAGCTGGGTTGATTTTAAATATCTCTGTTTTTGGTGCATATTTAGATACTTCTTTACGAGGTTCGCTGATTTGTTTTGCAATAACATCTAAGATTTCAAGGCGCGCTTTTTTAGCTTGTTTTAGAGCTTCTTTTAATATTTTTTCAGTTACACCCTTAATTTTAATATCCATTTGTAAAGCACATATTCCGTTTTTTGTACCTGCAACTTTAAAGTCCATATCACCTAAGTGATCTTCCATACCTTGAATATCCGTTAAAATTGTATAATCTTTTCCAGCAGTTATAAGTCCCATGGCAATTCCTGCGACTGGAGCTTTTATTGGTACACCAGCAGCCATTAATGACATACATCCAGCACAAATACTTGCCTGTGATGATGAACCATTAGATTCAAGTATTTCACTTACTACACGGATAGTATATGGAAATTCATCTTCACTAGGGATTACTTGAGCTAAAGCTTTTTCGCCTAATGCTCCATGACCTATTTCTCTTCTTCCAGGGGCACCGTAGCGACCAGTTTCTCCTACAGAAAAACTTGGAAAATTATAGTGTAACATAAAACGTTTTTGATCTTCTATTTCAAGGCCATCTAATATTTGATGTTCTCCTAATGCTCCTAGGGTTGTTACGGATAGAGCCTGAGTTTCTCCTCTTGTAAATAGGGCTGAGCCATGAGTTCTAGGTAGTAAATCTATATCAGTTGATAAGGGTCTTATCTCATCCATTTTTCTACCATCGGCTCTGATATGTTCTTTAACGACTATATTTCTAAATAATTCATATTCTAAATCATCTAATATTTTCATTACTTTAGTAGATAATATAGCCTGTTCTTCATCAGATAATTCTATATTTTCTGCTCTATACTTTTCTACTATTTCTTCTTTCAAGCCATCTACGGCTTCATGCATTTTTAGTTTTTCTTTAATTCTTAATGCTTTGTCTAGTCTATTTGTCGCTAATGATCTTACTTCATCTTCTAATTCCTTAGAAATTTCTAAATGCTCATATTCCATTTTTTCTTCGCCGATTTCAGAAATTATTTCATCTTGGAAAGCAACTAATTCTTTTAGGGCTTCATGTCCTTTCATTAGTCCTTCCAACATTATTTTTTCTGATGCTTCATGGGCACTTGATTCAACCATATTGATGGCATCTTTTGTTCCCGCTACAGTTAAATCAATTAAAGAATTTTCTAGTTGTTCATGAGTTGGGTTAATAACATATTCCTTATCAATATAACCTACTTTTACTCCCGCAACTGGGCCATTAAATGGTATTTTACTAATTGATGTTGCTAGTGACGAAGCAAATAAGGCTGTTAGTTCTGGTGAACAATCTGGTTCAACACTTAGAACAGTGTTAATTATTTGAACTTCATTTTTAAAATCTTCTGGGAATAGTGGTCGCATGGGTCTATCAATCATACGAGCTGCCAAAGTGGCATTTTCAGTTGGACGACCTTCTCTTTTAATAAAGCCACCTGGTATTTTTCCTACAGAATATAATTTTTCTTGATAATTTACTGTTAATGGGAAAAAATCAGATAATAAGTTGACATTTTTGTTTACAACAACTGCAGTTAGGACTACAGTATCACCATAACGAACTAATACACTACCAGTTGCTTGTTTGGCTAGTTGTCCATGTTCTACAATAAGATTTTTTCCAAAAAACTTCTTTTTAAATACTCTCTTCATTACTTCTCCTTTTATGCTTATTATGTTTGAAAAAAAAGAGACACAAAAAGATAGTGTCTACTTTCTTAATCCTAATTTTTGAATTAATTCACGATATCTTGTAATATCAGTCTTAGCTAAGTATTGTAACATACTACGTCTTTGACCAATCTTCTTAAGTAATCCTCTACGTGAATGATAGTCATGTTTATGTACTTTTAAATGCTCAGTTAAATCATTTATTTCTGATGTTAATATTGCTATTTGTACTTCACATGAACCAGTGTCTTTTTCATCTCTTCTGTATTCTTCAATTATTTGTTGTTTCTTTTCTTTTGTTAAAGCCATTGTTTAAACCTTCCTTTCATAAAATTCACCAAAACTGAGTAAGAGGTCGGAATTTCCTCTAACTAAGAATCAGCAGTACATATAATATACTAAAAATATAATTAAATTGCAAGGCTTTTATTATAAATAAAGATAAAAAGACTCAATTATTCCAAATTAAGTCTTTTTTCTAAGTTTATAGTTGTAATTTTATAATAGACAAAGCAAATTATTATGTTAAGAATTAGTGACGCTAATAGGAAGATTTGTAAGAAAGACATTGGTGGTGTATTTTGTTCTAAATATTTACTCCAATTATTATTAAAATATATAGGAATGATTAAGAATAGCGCTACAAATAATTGAGTGATATAATAAACGGCTATCATATATAGGAATGAGAAAAAGCCCTTATTCTTATTATGCATTTGACCTATTGAAATGGATAAATATATTAGAAGTTGTTGCATTATTATGCCGACGAAGAAAGAAGCAAATATTAATGAGAAGAACACGATATCACAATCTTTTAAAAGATCTAAGGCCCAAATAACATCTGCAGTTTGGACATAGATTCCAAATATACCAATACCAAGACAGATGGCTGATACTAAAGTGCTTGCGGCTATTGCTACTATAGTAGTAATTAGTTTTGATAAAATTAGACTACTCTTTTTAACTGGAAGAGTATTCATGAGATACCCCTCATCCTTTACAATGTTTTTATAAAAACGGATACAACCTATTATCCATGTTGCAAAAGGTAGAGAAAAAGTAGCAACTATATATATAGCAAACATAAAAGCATATGATATTTGAAACAAGGTTATTTTATCCGATAAATAATATGCTCCTCTAGCCAGTGTAGACATTAATATAGCAACTATATAGATTGGCACCATAATCTTAAAGATGTTTTTCAAATCATATTTTAATAGTTTATTTAACATTTAAATTCCTCCCTAAAAATAGCATCTATAGTTTTATTTTCTTTATTTCTAAGTTCATCTGCATTTTCAAATAAAACAATTTCGCCATTTTTAATAAAAATAACATCATCTAATATTTTTTCGATATCTGAAATTAAATGGGTTGAAATAATAATACTTGATGTCTGTTTAAAATTTTGTAAAATGGTATTTAGAATGTAGTCTCTACCTGCAGGGTCAACTCCGCCTATCGGTTCATCTAATACATAAAGATCTGCTTCTCTACTCATAACAAGAATAAGTTGAACCTTTTCTTTTGTTCCTTTTGACATTGTTTTAAGTTTAGCATCTTTATCAATATTTAAATCATTTAATAATTTCAAAGCCTTTTCTTTATTAAAATCTTCATAGAAGTCTTCAAATAAAGATATTATTTCACTGACTTTTGAGTTTGTATTTAAATACGTTCTCTCAGGTAAATAAGAAATTATCTTTTTACTATCTACGCCTGGTTTTTGTCCCTTTATTAATATGCTTCCTTCAGTTGGTGTTAACAAATCGTTAATTAGTTTAATTATAGTGGTTTTTCCACTACCATTTGGTCCTAATAGACCATAAATCTTGCCTGGTTCTATTTGAAGATTAATATTTTTTAATGCTTGAAATGTTCCATAGCTTTTACTTACATTTTTGAATTCTATTAAATTCATATACTCTCCTTTATTTTCCTTGTAAATAAGAAATAATTTCTTCTTTACTCACATTTAATTTTTTCATATTTTTTAAAAAGTCATCAACAGTTGATTGTAAGACTTCCTTTTTCATCTTGTTAATTATTTTCTTATCTTCGGTTACAAATTTACCACTGGTTCTTTTAGTAATAATTAAGGATTTTTCTTCCAGTTCTGTTAGAGCTCTTTGAACTGTATTTGGATTAACACCAGTAATAAGAGCAAATTCTCTAACTGATGGTAATTTACTACCCGGTTCATATGTTCCGATAATTATTTTTTCGGTAAGTTGTTCTAACAATTGTTTATAAATCGGAATATTATCACTAAATATAAACTTTTCTTCCATATTCCATCTCCTTTTTGTATTAATTAACTAATACAGTTATACAATTATAATATGCTTTTGTCAAGAAAAAAAGAACATATTAGATGTTCTTTACAATATACTATTTAAAGATTCTGCGTTTAGGAAGTGTCTTTGCTTTTGATTTAGTCTTATTTTGTTGATATACCTTTATGAAGTCTGAATGTGATAGATTACTACTAGCTAATTCTAATTCTTTTTTATAGGCTTCTAATTTATTTTTCATATTTTTATTTTCCATACATATCACCTCTTGTGGTTATATATTATATAACATTTTCCATATTTTTAAAGTATTTTTTTCATTTTTATAGATGGCAAGGTAGGATTCTTCATAAGTAAAAATAACCTTATCATCTATATTATAAGTATTTTCTAATTTGCACCCATTTAATATTTTATTTTTTGTGATGAGGTCTACTGCTATTTTAGGATAGTCAAATAAATCATTAACTGTTAAGACATGATAATTGCCATTTTTTAGATCGTCTAGAGTAAAACTTTCTTCAATTTTGAATTTTCCTTGACGTGTTCTTTTTAAATTAGTCATGGTTAGTAAAACATTAAGAGATTCGCCTATATCCCTTATCAAGCTTCTAATATAGGTACCTTTACTAACTGTACAGCTAAAAGTAAAGCCTGTATCATCTTTTGTTAGAAGTTTTATACTTTTGATAGTGACCTCTTTTTTAGGAAGTGGTACTTCAATATTTTGTCGGGCATATTCATATAATTTTTTGCCATTTACTTTAACAGCTGAATATTTCGGAACTTCCTGGTAATAGGTTTTTTCGAATGACTTAAGAACCTCTTCTAATCTAGCAAGAGAAAAATCACTACACTCTTCAATTATATTTCCGCTAATATCTAGGGTATCTGTTTTTATGCCAGCTTTTACTTCGGCAATATATTCTTTATCAAGGGATGTTAAGCATTCACTTAATTTTGTGTAGGAACCAAGAGTTAGAACTAGGACACCTGTCGCTAGAGGATCAAGGGTACCAGTATGTCCTACCTTTGATATGTCAAGCGTTTTGGAAACTATATCAGCAACATCGCGGGAAGTCATATTTTTGTCCTTATTTATTACTAAGACTCCATTTAAATTATAGTTATTGTAATATTCTTCTAATGTCAAATTATTTTCATCTATTATAGCAGCAGTCCTTTTACCAACATAACGAATATGCCATGGTTCATATTTATGAAGAGTTATTTTTTCTTTTTCTTTAGGATATCTTAAAATAAAACCATAATCTTTTAAGTATTGATGAATAAACTCATAGGTATTAAGATATTTAGGATTCAAATAATCATCACACTTTTGAAAACTCTCTTCAGAATAGATGCTAATATCTAAGGCAAGACCAGTTACATGTTCGCTAGAATTTTTGTTATCTTCTTTTAAATGGCCTTTTTCGATACCTATTTTAATATTTTTTCCTTCTAAAAATTCCTTAAGTTGCAGATAGGCATTATAAGTCTTTTTTTCAACGAGAATTTTTTCACCAAAAGTATTTATAGTTTCAACAAGTATTAAATTTTGTAATTTATTTTTATTTATTTCATGGTTTTCATTTACTAAAATTTTGTAATCCATAGTATCACCTGAAATTATTTTAGCATAATTACTTTTAAAAACACAAGAAAAGGACTAATATTAGTCCTAACCTTTTGTAAGTTCTTGGAAATAGTAATTGCCATCATCTGTTTTCATAAATTTGTAATGATACATAACCTCATTTTTAGTAGTTCCGTTTACAATCTTTACATGTAAAGTAATACTAGTATCATCATTGTCAACTGATGTCAAAGTGGTTGTATAGTTATCACAGGTATTTTCGCCATCAGCAGATTGCAAAATATAGGCATCTGTTGTTTGATCATATAAATAGCGGTTGCTTATGCCTGTTGTAAATGTTAATGGTTGGTATTCTCCTTTGCCAAATATTTTTTCTGTTTGCTTTTTTAAGTCATCACCATTAATTATATAAGTCAAATCATCACTATCACTATATGTCGTGGTGCTCTTAAATAAATAATCTTCGCCACAATACCATTTTTTATCTTTGTCATTAATATGTAAACTAGTTGGATAATTACTACAGTTCTTTTTCATGAGCTGTTGGTGTTTTAACATTCGATATGCTAGGTAGTTTTTGTCTTCAGTTTTTAGAGATGATGAGTCCACTACTCTTTGGTCGTTATAGAAAATATCATTTCGACTATTGCAACCAGTCAAATTAATCCAGCTATATAATTCTTGAACTAGATAACCACTTTTATTAAAAACTTGTTTATTTAATTCAGAGTCGCTCTTAGGAGTTTTTATCTCAGGAGTTAAATATGTTTTATAACCTAGGTAAAGTAAACCTGCTAATAAAATGATAATTATAAATAGTGAAATTACGTGATTGTTTTTCTTTTCTTTTTTTGGTTTACTGTCATTGATTGGAGTCTTTTCTATTTTTTGTTCTGGTAATTTTTCTTTTTCCATTTGAGGTTTTTCTGGAGGCATTCCGGGTAAAATTGGCGGTGTTTTGTAGTCGACTAGCGGTTTCTTTTGATCTTCTTTAATTGGATCTTCACTCACGTTAGTCTTTTTTTGTATCACTTTGCCATTTACATTTTGACTTGGAATAATTATTCCGGGTGTCTCATATATACTCTGATTAGATTCCTCGGAGTTGTTTTTTATATCCTTTAAAGTATCTTTGGTATCACTAGTCCCAACGACCTTACCAGAATCTGTTACTTGTTCAGGAATTATTACTCCTGGTATTTGATAAGGTAGTTCATCTTTTTTGTTATTATTATCATCCATATAAAGCCTCCTATTCTATACTGATTATAGCAATTAACTAAATTACTTTCAAGAAAAAAAGCAGGATATATCCCACTTTACTTATTCTTTAAAAGACTTAATTTTTCTTCTTCCTCTTTTAATTTTTCACGATCTAATTCAACGATATTCTTTGGTGCTTTATTTACATAATTTTCATTGGCTAAGAGTTTTTTTCTTCTTTCAATTGACGCAGTTAACTTTTCAATTTCTTCTAATATCTTATTGTTGTCAACTTCTTCTTGTTCAAAATAATAAGTTATATCAATGTATTTAGATTTATAATTTATGCTTTTTAAAGAAGAAGGTACTTCATTTACAAGATTTTCTTGCTTTATTTTTAATTGTGAAGAATAAACTTTAAGAAGATTTTCTTCTGTTTTTATTTCAACAAGACTATCTTTTGTAACTTTATTGGTAGCTTTTAAGTTTCTAATAGCTACTATATCTTCTAGAACTTTTTCTAAAATTTCTTTTGATTCGTTAAAGATTTCTTCTTTATTAAATACTGGATATGAAGATATCATAATTGATTCTTGTTCTTTTACAGGTAACATTGAGTAAATTTCTTCTGTTACATATGGCATGAATGGATGAAGAAGTTTTAATATTGTGGTTAAAACATCTAGAAGTACTTTCTTGGTTGTATCATTCATGTTAGCCTTAGAAAGTTCAATATACCAATCACAGAAATCTTCCCAAACGAACTTATATAGTTCATTACCTACATTATGGAAATCATACTTATCCATACTTGAGGTAATACTTTTAATGATTAAATTTTTCTTGGTTAAGATCCATTTATCAGAGATAGTTAAATCACTATAATCAAATTCTCTAGATTTTAAATCTTCGATATTCATTAAGACAAATCTTGAAGCATTCCATAATTTATTAATAAAATTCCATGATGATTTGACTTTTTCGATATCATATCTTAGGTCCATGCCTGGAGCTGAGTTAGTTGTAAGGAAGTATCTAAGAGCATCACAACCATATTCTTCAATTACATCCATTGGATCTACTCCATTGCCTAGAGATTTTGACATTTTTCTACCTTGTTTATCACGAATAAGTCCATGAATAATGCAATCTTTAAATGGACGTTTCCCTGTGAATTCTAAAGCTTGGAAGGTCATACGATTAACCCAGAAAGGGATGATATCATAACCGGTAACCAAAACATTTGTAGGATAGTAACGGTCAAGTAATGTGGTATCATTAGGCCATCCAAGTGATGAAAATGGCCATAGGGCTGATGAAAACCAAGTATCTAAGACATCGCTATCTTGAACCCAACCCTCACCAGGAGATGTTACTTGAACCTTCATTTCTCCATCTTTATACCAAGCAGGTATTTGATGTCCCCACCATAATTGACGAGATATACACCAATCATATGTAATTTCCATCCAATGGTTCATTGTCTTCTCATATCTAGGAGGAACAAAATTTACTTTTGTTTCTTTGTTTTTCTGATTTTCTAAAACTCTATCAGCAAGAGGACGCATCTTAACAAACCATTGTTTTGATAAATATGGTTCAACAACAGCATCACTACGTTCACTGTGACCAACACTATGGGTCATTTCCTCTATTTTTATTAGAAGGTCTTTTTCTTTTAATTCTTCAACTAAATTTTTGCGACACTCTTCGCGAGACATCCCTTGATATTTTCCAGCTAGTTCATTCATAGTAGCATCCTTATTCATGACAACAACCTTAGCTAAATTATGTCTTAGGCCAACTTCAAAGTCATTAGGGTCATGGGCTGGAGTTATTTTAACAACGCCTGTTCCAAATTCGGGATCAGCATGAATATCTCCAATGATAGGTATTTTTTTGTTAACTATTGGTAAAATTACATTTTTCCCGATTAAATTCTTATATCTTTCATCTTTTGGATTAACAGCAACTGCTGTATCACCAAATAGGGTTTCGGGTCTTGTTGTTGCGACTTCAAGATATCTTGAACCATCCTCTAAGAAATATTTTAGATGATAAAAAGCACCTTTATCTTCTTTATATATTACCTCTTCATTAGATAGTGCGGTCATTTGAACTGGATCCCAGTTAATTATTCTTTCACCCTTATAAATAAGACCTTTATTATATAAATCAATGAATACTTTATTAACCGCATCATTTAAACCCTTATCAAGGGTAAAACGTTCATGGTCATAGTCAACACTAATACCCATTTTAGCCCATTGACTATGAATTGTTTTGGCAAATTCATCCTTCCATTCCCAGGCTTTTTCTAGCCAATCTTTTCTATCCATGTCACGTGGATTGATACCTTCTTCACGTAACTTTTTATCGACTTTAGCTTGAGTAGCTATTCCAGCATGATCCATACCTGGTAACCATAGGCAATCGTAACCTTGCATTCTTTTGTAGCGAATAATAATATCTTGAATAGTTACATCCCATGCATGTCCTAAGTGAAGCTTTCCTGTTACATTTGGAGGAGGAATAACAACGCAAAATGGTTTTTTTGATAGGTCTCCTGACTTAAAATAGCCTTTTTCTTTCCAATAATTATATTTATCTTTTTCTACTTCTAAATGATTATATTTTTTATCTAACATTGTCTTCATCCTTTCTTTATTCAAAATAAAAAACTCATCCTTATAATTTTAAGGACGAGTTTTCCCGCGGTACCACCTTATTTACTAAATAGTCTCTTCATTATGTGTTAACGCCACTAACGTATTCCCTACTAAACTCAGGAATATTGCTCCACACGCTACCTTCTAAATCAGTTACTGTATATTTTCACCAACCATATACTCTCTTCAAGTACTTAATTTATACTCCTCGGTTTCACAGCTCTTAGATAGATTATATAATAAGGAGTAGCTTTTTTCAAGTGTTTTAAATGGTTTAACCTGTTTTTTTCTTGATATATGTTTTCGTGTGCAAATAAATATTTTTATATCTTTCTTCAGTTATATCATCTTCAAAACTAAAGCGATTATACATTTTATCTATATAACCTTTACTATCAACAAATTTAAGCATGGTTGAAAAATTATAATCATAGATATAGGCAAAATGGCATAATAAAATATCTGCTGCAGAATGAATATTATTATAATTAATTTTTTCTTTTTGCATTAAATCATAATATATTTCATCTGTTATAGTTTCCTTACAGAGATTAGAATTTTCAAATATAGTCTTTTCATCACCTACAGTAGAAAGATAGAGAATATCTGTCTTATCAGCATCTCTAATAATCATTGCGTGAAGTCTTTCATAATCTGTTAAATCATTACTAATACATGGTTTGTTATGATTTGAAATAGCTTTTTTGATTATCTCATCATATTTATCTTCTGTTATAAAATTTCTAATTAGATCATCTTCAAATAGTATTTTATTGCCATATTCAGCATGATCAATACTTTCTTTGTCTAAGAATGTATGATAATTTTTTATTTGTTCAAATCTTCCTATATCGTGCAATAGACCAATTAATTCCGCTAAAAGAATATCTTCTTCACTTAAATTTAACATTGTCGCTAAGTGTTTGGAAAGTTCAGCCACACGATATATATGGGATATTTTGAGTTTTATTTGGGCATCTTCGGGATTATAATTTTTTAAATATTTTGTTAAAAATAGTTTAGTTTTATTATTATCCACTTCTCTACACCTCCATAGAGATTCTATCATTTTTTTCTTGATGCTTCAATAAAGTATGATTATTTAAATAAATATGTTACAATAACTTTGAGGTGAAGTTTATGGAAAGTAGTAAAAGAAAGGATTATTTATCTTGGGATGAATTTTTTATGGGAGTTGCTATTTTATCTTCTGGTCGTAGTAAGAATCCCAATACTCAAGTAGGAGCTTGTATAGTTGATACTAATAATCGTATTTTATCTATTGGTTATAATGGGACTCCGAATGGTTTTGATGATGATTTATTTTATTGGAATCGTGAAGGAAATAGTTTAGAAACAAAGTATCCATATGTTTGTCATGCAGAATTAAATGCTATTTTAAATTATCGTGGTAATAGACTTGACTTAAAAGATTCTAAAATATATGTTGATTTATTTCCTTGCAACGAATGCGCAAAAGCTATTATTCAATCAGGCATTAAAGAAGTTATATACTTATCTGATAAATATAGGGATACTGATTCTAATAAAGCTTCTAGATTACTTTTTGATAAATGTGGCGTTACTTATAGAAAAATAGATTTGAAAACAGAAATTGATATTAGACTTAATAGTGATAAAAAGATTACTTATAGGAAATGATGAACTCATTTTCTTTTTTTTCATATAATATGGGTAAAAGGAGTGTTTTTATGGTAACAAATTATTATCCATATAATAGTTCTAGAAATGTGTATAGAAATATGCCAAGCTATCGAAGCAATCAAGTGAACTATCCTAATGAACAAAGAGGTTTATTCTTTCCATTTGTAGTTGGTGGACTTGCTGGAACAGCTTTAGGATATGGTATCGCTAATAATAATTACAATAGACCGCCGGTATATTATCAGCCATACTATTATCAACCTTATTACCCACCATATCAAATGAGTGGACCATATTATTATTAAAACAAGATTTAGTTCTTGTTTTAGTTTGCAGGAAGACTTATATATACTTTAGTTCCTTTACCAAGTGTTGATTCATAGCGTATTTTGCCACCATGGAGCGCTATTATTTCTTTAGAAAGTGAGACACCTAACCCCGTTCCTCTTTCTTTGGTAGTATAAAAGTTTTGGCCTATTTTTTCTAAGACTTCTTTACTCATTCCTACTCCGGTATCGCTAATGATAATATCAACCATATCTTTATGTTCATTTATATCAACGGTAATTGTCGTATCATCACTTTTAGCCTCAACACTATTTTTAAAAATATTTACAAGCACTTGTTTCATTCTGTTATAATCTAAATCTAAATAGATTTCATCATCTGGAATATTAAGTTTTGTTTTGATATTATTCTTTTTAAATAGTGGTTTTAACTCAAGTGATATTTCTTCTAATAAGAGAATTAAATCAACATCTTCCTTATTAATCTTAACTTTTGTATAATCTAGGAAGTCATCCATTAATAATAGTGTTCTATTGATTTCTGAACTAATTATTGGAATGTATTCTTTATATTTTTTATAGTTATCTTCGGCAAGCATATCAAGATATCCTCTACATACAGCTAGGGGATTTTTTATCTCATGAGTAATTTTAAAAAGCGATGTTCTAATTTCTTTTTCCCTATTTAACTCATTTAAGGTGGAATTGTAATTCATTACCCCTTCACACTTTTCAAATAATAAAAGAATAATATAAGCTGTTGCGACTAAAAAGATTACCATAGTGCTAATATTTAGTAATAAATGATATGGATTAGTGTCAAAAAAGAGATAAAAAGTAGATTGAAAGGCAATGAAAAATGTTCTGATAGAAACAAAGATGGTAGTAATACTTCGTATATTAAGTTCATTCTTCTTCATCAAGCCTGAGTAAATTATAAAATAAAGTACATATTCTATAATAAGTAATATTAAAGAAATATTTAAATTGGTGTAGATAAATATTATTAGAGTTATAGATATTAATACTGCTGTTTTGGTTTTACGTTTAAGATATGCTATTAATAGTGGTATGTTTAAAAATACAATGGCATAAGCATAATTTTTTAGATCTATATTTCTAAATAACATGTATAAAGAAGAAAATAAAGCAATTTCTAAAAATATAGATTTTTCTTCTAAATCCATATTTTTAATATAGGCAAAATAAATTAAGTATAGTGTTAACGGAAATAGTACATAGGTTATATTTTGTAAAATGTTATCTAGTATATTCATTTAAATCCCTTCTTTCACCTACATTATATATTTATTATTTGTCGAAGTTTGTCGAATGATGGAGGATTTTGCTATTAAATGTAATTTTTTGAAGTCATTTTACTAAATTTAGGGGTTGGCAAATGTAAAAAGTATGTTATAATAATAATGTAATTTTTGATGCAGACGTAGTTTAATGGTTAGAATACGGCCTTGCCAAGGCTGTGATGGGGGTTCGATTCCCCTCGTCTGCTCCATTGAGGAATCTGTTCGGAAAACATTTCCGAATTAACATATATAAATCATTCGAAAGAATGATTTTTTTGTTGCTTTGATATATAAATCATCCTTTTAAAGAAAGGATGGTGAAAATAATGAAACAATTTAATATTTACAAGTCAACAATGAAATATTTAACAGATCGAAACTTATCTTTAAATGCTAAAGGTTTCTTAACTATTGTTTTATTTAATGATGAAATTATTGGATTAGACATTCAAAAATATTGTACTGATAGTAAAGAAACAATAAAAGATTCTTTACTTGAACTAAGAATCAATAAGTATATTAAGTACGATTTAGAATCTAAAAGATTAATAGCTGCTCCTGTTCCATATACTGAATGGAATGAAGATTTAAGATAAGAAAGGATTTTATTTATGTTAAACATTATTACAAAAGAAGTTCCAATTGACGAAGAACTTCAATCAAAGATTCAATTTATTTGTGATTTTTGTAATGTTAAACCAACTTTTATTAACGGTTCTATTCGTAAAATTGAAAAAACAAATATTAATTATATTGAGCCAAATAAAATAATAATTAAAAGTACTACATTTCTTGCATTTAATCATAACAAAGATGTATATGTAGAAAACTTACAAAAACGCATTAATATTAGTGACTTACAAGAATATATTAAAAGTTTATAAGCTATTGACATTGTTTTCAAAAATGATATTATAAATAACCAACGAAAGAGTATTCTCTAGAAAGAGAGGTACATCTATGATAAATTGCATATGTAAACAAAATCTTATAATAATTAGCATTTTGAGGAGTCAGTAGTATTTAGACTTTACTAATACTACTTTCTCCTCTTTTTTTGTAAAGGAGTTAAGTTTATGGGAATATTAAATAGCGACATTAAAGTTCGTGCTGGTCTTTATATGAGGGTATCAACTGAAGACCAAGCACGTGAAGGATTTAGTTTACCAGAACAAAAAGAACGATTAGAAGCTTACTGCAAGTTAAATAATTTTGAAATAATAGATTATTACGAGGATGCTGGTATTAGTGCTAAAAAAGGAAACTATAGACCTGAATGGGAAAGATTAAAAGAAGATATTAAAAGTAAAAAAATAAATACAATGATTGCTTTAAAACAAGATAGAATCACTAGAAGTATTTATGATTGGGAAAATATATTAAGTTTTTTGGAAGAAAATGAAGCTTATTTAGATTTTGTATATGATGATATTAATACTACTACTTCAAATGGTAGAATGATTTCACGTATTATGATGAGTGTATCTCAAAACGAAATAGAAAGAACTTCTGAAAGAACTAAAGTTGGACTTGCTGGTGCAATAAAACAAGGACACATTCCACATCAAGCACCAATTGGTTATAAACATGTAGATAAAATGCTTGTTCCTGATGAATCAACTAAAGATATTGTTATTAGAATTTTTAATTTGTATCATAATGGACTATCATATCAAAAAATTGCTAATTTATTTAAAGAAGAAAAAGTTCTAGGCAAAGAAAATTGGAGAGATAATACAATTTTGCATATTATTGAAAATGAAATATATAAAGGAGATTTTATTCATGGTAAAAGAACTAAAAATCCTACGTATTATGAAAATGTTGTTGAACCAATTATTAGTAAAGAATTATGGGAAGAATGCCAACATCAAAAAAGAAATAACTCAAGAGCATATTCTAGAACTTTGACTTATATATTTTTACAAAAATGTCTATGTCCTAAATGTGGAAGAATTTTAGGTGGAAAAGCAAGCAAGAAAAAAGGTAATGAATATTTCTATTATTATTGTAGGGATTGTAAATTAAATATAAAAGAATCAGAAATTGAAAGAGGTTTTAAAGAAGTTGTTGATCAACTAACCGAATATGATTCAATTGTTAATCAGTTCTTTGTTCCAATGGTAATTAAAAATTTTGATGAACCAAGAGACAAAATATATAAGGAAATTAATACGCAAAAGCAAAGATTAGAAAGAGCTAAGCTTGCTTACGTAGATGGAGCATTTACTCTTGATGATTATAAAGCAAAGGCAAAAATAATTGAAGATACAATTAAATCACTGAAAGAAAAAATAAATACTGCTGATAAATTTGAAGTATTTAATTATTCAGCAAAAGATATATTGATATCTCGTGATGTCGCATTTATAAATAGTAAGCTTCACCCCGAAGAATATCAAGAAAGAATTAAAACTTGGAATAAAAGAACTCGTGAAGAAAAAGCAACTTTAGTTATGAATTATGTAGATACTATTGAACTTGAATTAGTTGGAAAAGAATGCTTTGTTAAAAATATCAACTTTAGAGAATCAATTGCAAAACCATGCAACGAACTATATGATAAAGGTTATATTGATAGACCAACTCCTGCTGTATTTGGAAATGTTGTTGGAGAATTAAGGTTTAGTAATTACTTACCTGAAGAAGAAGTTGGAGAAATTGTTATGAGGCTTAAAAATTTCTACAACGTATCTTATACTGAAGCAACATACTATGTTAAAAATCAAGTTTTCTTTTTTAACTTTATAAAAGACAATTCAGCCATTGTAAGAGTATTCCCGTTAGAAGATTATTATAAAAAAGATCCAGATGTAAAAATGGAAGAATATAGATTCGGAATTATATATATCAAGGAAGATAACATTGTTGTAACTAAAGATAAAGATGAGTTAGATAAATTATTTAACTACATTCCTACCGAAGCATCTTTTACGCCTTTAAGAAATTTAAAAGATGTTCCTAGTAAACCGATTAAAATTGAATTAATAAAAAAATAAAATACGTGGCACGTTTTGTTGAACTTGTTCAATGAAAGTGGCGATAGTATTTTTATCAATTCTTTATGTAGTTTTATTTCATTACAAAGTTTTGAAATATTACGAAATAAAGCAAACGGATTCTAAGGTGTTAAACCTTAGCCCACTGGTATCTTGTTAGTATGACAAGATACCTAGGGGGTTATATATTATGTCAAAACAAAATATACCTAAAAAAGGATGGTGATAAAATGGAAGAACTTTCTTACTCTTTCCATATTGGAAGTGATAAAAACAAGAAAAATAGTGTAAGATTAACATCAAAAAATAATGTTAGTGGAACTAATTCTATGAGTAATAACGCTATTCAAAATGCCAAGCAATTATCAACAGCTGATAAACATAACTATAGAAAATATGATAATAGACAAGATGAAATTGTGGTTATAAAAGGAACTACTTCACTATATAATGATGTACTTCGTTTTTATAAAAATGAATTTGAAGAAGCAAGATTAGAATATAATAATAAGCAAACAAGAGATGACAGAAAAATAGATGATTATTTCAAAAAAATTAGTAATAATTCAAAAAGTGATTTAGCAGTACAAATAATAATTGAACTTGGAAATAAAAAATTCTGGGATACTAAATCAATGACATATAAGCATAAAATGACAAATGTTTTTATAAAACAAGTTGATGATTTAGAACTATTACTTCCAAACTTTAAGATCTGTAGTGCTATTATTCATTATGATGAAACTTCTCCACACCTTCATATAGTTGGTGTACCTATAAAACATAATTGTAAAACTGGTATGTCTATGCAAGTTGGTAAAACTGATGTTTTTACAAGAAATTCACTAAAAAAATTACAGGATAAAATGAGAATTTTATGTATTGAAGAATATAATAAAGAATATAATTTAGATGCTACTCTAAAGAAAAAATTAAAAGGTAGAAATAAAGATATTCATGTATCTGATATGATTAATTATCAAGACACTAAAGATTTGATTGAAAAAAATCAAAAGAATCTTGAAACCATCAATAACAATTCTATTGAACTTGATAAAGACACAATCAATATAAAAGATAAAATATTAAATCTAAAAAAAGCTTCTTTAAAAAAAGATACTTACTTCCTATCAAACGAAGATAAAAAAATATTAGAAAATTATATTGATAAAATTGATAAAACTAATAACGAATATAAAAAAATAAATGGTCTTTCTTCTTCACTTAATAGTTTAAATCAAACCATAAAAGAAGATAAAAAAGCAATTAAGGTACTTACCGAAAATAATAAAGCACTAGAACTACGAGTTAAAAATCTCACTTTTAAAACAGAAAATCAAGAAGAACTAATTAGTGATTTAAAGCAAGATAATTTTAATCTTAAATACAGATTGCAACAATTAGAAGATTTTTTCAAGAAGTTAATAAATCTATTTAAGAGAATGATAAAAAAAGATAGTAAGAAAGAAACTTACTTGGAAGTGTTAGAAGATATGCAAGATTATAGAATTATCAGTAATGACACCATAGATGAAATTTTAAAAAATAAAAATAATGTAAAAGAAAAAGATGATTTTGAGAGATAATTTCTCATATCATCTTTTCTTATTCAAATGATGCATTGATGTAATAAACTTCAAATTTATCAAATGAAACATTATCATTGTTGCTATCTTCTGGATAATCAACATTAATATAAGCATCTGAGCCATTTGAAACTGTTGAATCATCATATCCCGTTTTGGCACCGACTACTTCATTATCTTTATAATAAATTACAACCACACGAGAAGATTTTATCTCTTTTCCTGAATTATTTTTTAAAGTAACAGCTATTTGAGAGCCTGTATTATTTGATGAAAGTTTAATACCAGTAGCTGCAAAATCATCTGATATATTTGCTAACTCTGTTTTAAATGATACTTCTGGATATTGTGAATAATTTTCATCAAATCCCCAGAAATATACTAATGTATAACTTTCAGCAGGAATAACAACAAACGAATCTTCTGCTTCTTTTTTTAGCGCAAAATTACCAGATGAATCTTTAAAATTTGCAGTTATAGAAGATAAACAAACAGAGCCTTTATTGTTGTTTGTTACTTTTACAACTAAATCACCAGCCTTAGTAAGTCCAACTTTTTCTACTTTTACTTTTTCGGTTGTTACTGACACAGTACTTGTTCCACTTCCTGAATCATTTGTTATACCTGTACCAGTACTTGAATTGTTTGAATCTACTGAAAAACATAATATTAAACCAAGTACAGATAGAATAACACCAGCAATAGCCATTCCTTTACTTTTCTTTTTTATAATTGCTATTATTCCTAAAACAATACCCAATATTGTTAAAATTAAACTTAAGTCTTTAAATATTGTTAAGGAAATTAATAATCCAATTATACCAAGAATTAAAGATGCAATTCCCATTTATCTCACTCCTTTCAACTATAATTATACACCACAAAACAGGACCTGTGAATACACTAACAGGACTTTTTTGTTCCCGGACATAAAAAGTCATAAATAGGACAATATAATTAGAGGTGAAATATTTATGACTACATTTAAAAGAGACTTTAAATTTGAAGATAATATAATGATTAAAGTATCTAAGAATATCAAAAAATATAGAAAAATAGCAAACATCACACAAGAACAATTAGCAGTTGATGTTGGAAAATCCTATGATTTTATCAGACGATTAGAGTATAAACATGGTGAGATTGGTTGCTCCGTTGATACATTGTATAGAATTTCAGTAGTTTTAGGAGTAACTATGGATAAGCTATTTGAATAAATTTAAAATTATGGTAGAATTAAAATAGGTTTTGTATCATTCAATAGAATGATACTTTTTTGTTAGGAGATGATAAATATGTCTAAATTTCTAGAAATTCAAAATGCGATATTAAGTCTAGGTCCGGGAGAATTCCAACGCCTTTGCTCAGATTATAGTACTAAAAAATTTGAATTTAGTAATATGCATGATTTTGGAAGTAAAGAAGGTACAAATAAAACAACCAAAGGAACTCCCGATTCTTATTCAATTGACGAAACCCAAAAATACACTTTATTAATGTATGGTACAGTAGAAAAAAAGTCAGTTGCTAAGCTAATCAAAGATATTAAAGATGCATGTAACGAAAAGAAAACAGGATTAAAAAAAGAACAGGTTAAAGAAATTATTTGTTTTCATACAAATACAAATATAAAGCCTGGAGATGATAATAAATTAAGAAATTTGGTACCTGGTATAAAAATAACATTAATAGATATAGATTCAATGGCACATGATATTTGTGAAAATTATCAAGGGCTTGCATATGACTTTTTAAACATCCCGATAGATACAAATCAAATTAGTGATATTAAAACTTTTATAGAACGTTATGATAAATTTTCAATTAATTCACCTTTAGAGCTAGACTTTATATATAGAAAAGATAAAGATTTAATTTACAAAAATATTATGGATTCAAAAGTGACAATAATATCTGGGAAGCCAGGTAATGGTAAAACCAAAATTTCATTAGAAATATTAAAAGAACTAGAACAAAAAGATAATTACACTCCATTATGCATTAGAATAAATGGTTTAAATTTATATGATGATATAAAAGCATCTATAAAAAGTGATAAAAAGTATATTATATTTATTGATGACATTAATAATCTTAATGGATTAAACTCAATTATTGATTTAATAATAACTAATAAAAATGAAGAAATAAAAATAGTTGCAACTGTTAGAGATTATTTACTAGATGATGTTCTAAATAAATTAAATGTATGTATTGAACCTAATATTTATCTATTAAGTAAAATGGAAGATTCAGAACTTATAGATATTTTAGAAAAAAATTATAATGTTAAAAATAAGAATTGGCAAGAAAAAATACTAAAAATAGCAAATGGCAATCCGCGACTAGCAATAATGAGTTTTATTGCTGTTAGAGACGGAAAGATAGAATCTTTAAATAGTGTGTATGATGTTTTTAAAAATTATTACGATAGTATTTTTAAAGAAAAAAATATATCATCTCATGAAATGGATATATTATTCTACATCTCATTACTATCTCCAATAAGTACTTCTAATGAAATTGTAAAAAAAATATTAAGTGATTTACAAATTCTTGATGTAAATGAATTTAAAAAATTAAGAGATATGGAACTAATTGACTATTTTAATGAAGATGCATTAAAAATTTGTGATCAAAATTTTGCTAATTATCTATTATGCAAATATCTAATTGTTGATAAAACAATTACAATTTCAGATTTGTTAAAGAAACTATACCCTAATTTTATTAATAAATTTATTAATGCAATAAATATGATTAATGAACAATTTTATAATGAAGAAACACTTAATTACATAACAGCAGAAATAAATAAAGTATGGAATGAAGAAACTTATACCAATGATTGGAAATTTGTAGAATATTTTCATAATGTCAACCCTTCAAAGGCATTACTTAAAATTAAAAATAAAATTGACAGTTATACCAAAGAGGAACTTCCTGAAGAAATTAAATATAATAGTAATGTTTATTTAAATGATGGTTTATTAAATCTAATATCTGATTTTAAAAATACAGAATATTTAAAAATGTCTTTTGAATTACTATTGTCGTATCTTGAAAAAAAGCCAGGATTATATAATGAAATATGTAAAAGCCTTAAAGATTATTGGCTAGTAAAAGAATTATATCCTAGTTTTGCATTAGAAATTGAAATTACTGGTATATTATATTCAAAGTATAAAGAAGAAGAAAATTCTAAAATGAAAGATATATATCATATATTATTAGAACAGTCTTTACTATATTGCCTAGAATTAGAATTTCATATTAGTGAACAGGGAAAAAATGCAAGAACAATTAATCTTATTACACTAAAATTGCAAGAAAGTGAAAATGTTTTCTTATTCAGAAAAAAACTATTTGATATTGTGTTTCAGCTATGCGATGAAAATAAATGTAATTATAAAATACTATTAAATGAGTCAATCTGGTTCTATGACAATGATCAAATAGAAATATTAAAAAATGATGTACAATATTTAGATGAAAACTACTTTATTAACTGGAAAAATATTTCTATAACACAGGGCAAAATATTATACTTACTAAAACTAAAATGTGAAAAATTAAAAGTAGATATTCCAATTTCATTAGAAAAGTATAAAGAATGTCCAGAATTTCTAATAATAAATATATTTGAAAAATATGATTATGGAAAATCAAATAAAGAGTTAATACAATTTTTAGAAAACAAAAATAAAGAATCTTACACAAAAATATTTCAAACTTTAAATAAAGTTGAAAAACAAAACATAAAAGTCGACAACTGGAAAATACAAAGTTCATTGGATATCTTATTTAAATATTTAATAGACAAAGACGCTTCTTTATTCAAAGATATTTTTAAATCGTATTTATATGAAGACTGTCCATTTGTAAACGGACTGTTCTTTATCAGAGATATATTAGATAAAGATTTATTAGATACAATAATAGATAATATAATAAAAAGTAATACAACAAAGAAATATTACTTATTAACATGTATACTTAATAACTATCATAATAAAAAATATATATTCATAGTAAAAGACTTTATAAAAAATCAAAATACTACTAATAAATATACTTTATCAATCGAAAGTGTTATTGAATATTCTAAGTACAACAAAGGATTATTAGAAAATTATACGAAGGAAATATTAGAGCAAGATGAATTTGGTTTGTATTCATGTTATACAATTTCATTTGCTGATGAAGAATATGCTGAAATTGTATATAATGCATTCGCTAATAAAAAGCTACTTGAAGAATTATATTTGAAATCAGTAGAATGTCATGGAGATTATGAAGGTAATTTAGGATATTTGTTGTGCATAAATAATTATGATTTATTAAACAAAATCCTCGAAAAAGATAGATATAATCATACAGGTAAAATCAAAAATATTATAAAAAAAATATGGACTCATCCTAAACATAATGAAATAATTTCTTATAATTACAATAAAATAATTGATTCTAACTTAGGATATTTGCGATTACACTCATTATTTGAATCAGCTACAGAGGAAAATATAAAAAATAATCAAATAGGCTGGTTCAAAAATAAGATATTAGAATCTAAGAATAACAAAGAGGAAATTTACTATTTATTTTATGTAATTGGAGAAAAAGACAATAGTTTAAAAGAAGAATTGATATTATTTTTGCTAGATAATACAAATAATATTGAAATATTCAAAAATGTATGTCTATTCTCCCATTCCGAATCATGGAGTGGAAGCAGAATTCCAATTATTGAACAAAAGATAGAATTTATTCAATCTTTACTAACAAAAATTAAAGGAAAAGACAAATTAGTATATATAGAGCATATTAATTATTTAAATGAAAGAATTGACAGTTATAAACAAGAAATTAAAAGAACACAAATTGAAGAATATGTTGATGACTTTCTTAACTAACAAATAGTATTTCAAAAAAAGCATAAAATGTGTTATAATATTCATAGATGGATGATTTATATATCATCCTCAAGCGAGAAAAAGTTGTGTACTCACTCAACTACGGCTCCATAAGATAAAATCGTCGCACCAATGTGACGTTAATGATTAAGTCAACTAGTAATAGTTGATTTTTTTGTGCGTTATTGCAAAGAAAGGTGTGATGTGATATGATTAAAATAATTAAGAAAAAAATCAATATGAGTGATGAACTCAAAACCAAAATCGATTGGTCTTGCAGATTCGCTAAGCATAAATATGAAATATTTGAAGGATGCTTACGAATCATAGAACATACTAATCTAGCGTATGTTGAACCACATAAGGTTATTATAAATAACCGATTATATTTGTTCTTTAATGAGCAGAAATATTTTTATATAGGGAATCTACAAAATAAAATCCCTCTGGCTGAGTTATCAGAGTACATTGCAAGGCATTAAATTGATTGAGAGTTTAGATACTCCCACAATATTGGTTATTTTTGGTGTGTAATAATCAATAAAATCAAAGGTGTCCTTGTAATGTGACACCTTTTTTGGTGCCTTTCACTACCCTAAAAAGAAAGGAGAATGATAATTATGGATAATGAAAGGAAAATCGCAGGGGTTTATATTCGTGTATCAACTGAAGATCAAGCAAGAGAAGGATTTAGTTTAGGAGAGCAAGAAGAAAAATTGCTTCAATTATGTAAGTTTAAGGAGTTAGAAGTTTACAAGGTCTACAAAGACGCTGGCATATCTGCTAAAGATATGGAACATAGGCCACAATTTCAAGCAATGCTAAAAGATATGAAAGAAGGAAAAATTAATTATATTGTTGCTTATAAATTAGATAGAATTACTCGTTCGGTTCGTGATTTAGAAGAACTAATATCAGTTTTAGAACAATATAATTGCTTTCTACTATGTGATAGAGATGATGTTAATACCTCTACTGCTAATGGTAGATTCTTTGTAAGAATGCTTACTGTTTTATCTCAACTAGAAATAGAAATTGTATCAGAAAGAACTAAATTTGGATTAAATGGTGCTATTAAATCAGGGCATATTCCAGGGCAAAGACCTTTTGGCTATACTAAATCAGAAGATAAGAAAATGATTGTTGATAATGCTACTAGACCATATATAGAAAAAATATTTGATATGTATTTAGAGGGAAAAAGTTTTCAGCAAATTGCTAATTATTTTAAAGAAAATAATATCTATCCTAAAAAGAAATGGAGAGATACTACTATTCAAAAAATAATTGATAATAAAATATATATGGGAGATTATGAACAATATAAACGAATTGGTAAACAGGAAAATTTAGAACCTATCGTGTATATGAATGTAGTTGAACCTATAATATCTCGCGCTAAATGGGAAGAATGTCAAAAACAAAAAGAAAGAAATCAAAGAACTTATACAAGAGATAGAATTTATACCTTTTTTCAAAGACTTAAATGTCCTAGTTGCGGTCGTATTATGAAATGTAAGGGTTCTGGTGGTTCTAAAAGAAAATATATGTACTACACTTGTGAACATTGTCATGTTAATTTTAACGAAAATTATGTAGAAGAATTATTAGAAAGTTTTATCTATGATTTATTGGAATATGATATGGCTGTTAAAAAATTCTTCTTACCTATTTTAGAAGATAAAAATAATAAAATTGATACAACTACTATTGATAAAGAGATAAGAAATTTAGAAAAACAAAGAGATAGAATTAAACAAGCATATATTAAAGGCATTGTTGAAATGGAAGATTTTAAAGAAGATTATAAACTAATTGAAGATAAACTTGCTAATTTAGAAAGTAAAAAGCTAGAACTAATTAACTTAGAAAATTTTAACTACTCTCCACACGAATTACTCGCAGAAAGAGACTTAGAAAGAGAAAAAATGATAAGACTTGATACCTTAAATTCATTATTAAAATCAAAATGGAATGATATGGACAAGTCAGAAAAACAAGAATTTATATCAAAATTTATTGATACTATTGAGATTAAAAAAGATAGTAAAGGTCATTTAATTCTTGAAAAAATTAATTTCAGAAATGGATTTATTAAAGAATTATTAAAATTTTACAATGCAGGAATTTTTGATGTTGCAGTACCTGTTATGATTGGTGATAATGAAGAATGTATCAAAGGTGGTAGAATGACTGAAGATGAATTAAATAAATATTTAACTAAAATGAATGAACATTTTGAAACATCTTTTTATGAAATGTATGAAACAATTGATAATGAAACTAATGAAGTTATTTTAGAATATCAACCAAAAGACGATGAAAAAATTATAAGATTTGTAGCACTTACTAATACAAATAACTTTCCAATATCAAAAGAAAATATTAAAGATAGATATGGAATTGTAAGTTGTAAAACAAATACAATATTAGAAAATTAGAAAGGAATTGATTAAATTATGAATATTGAATATACAGAAGTTGGAGATTATTTATTACCAAATTTAACAATTAAAAAACACGATTATAAACAAATTAATAAGTATGGATATTTAAGGTTAGATTATATTAAAAATCATAAAAAAGGATTATATGTGTCATTATTGATGAAAAATGAATTAACAAATCATCTTCTTTCGGTCAGTATTGAATGCTCTAAAAGATACAATATTTTAATGAGTAACTATATTGAAAATGACGACAAACTATCTGAAAAAAGTAAAGATAATAATCAAATTGAATGGGTTAAATTGATGAATAATTATAGAAATATGACTGAAGAAATTATTTTAAAAGAGTTAATCTATGATTGATTCTTTCTATAAGCAAGCAACGGATTTTTACTCCCACCAAAAAATCAAATATACTGAAAGGCTAAACCTTAAGTATGGCGACAACATCTATTTGGAGTATTAAGAATAATTTAAATCAGTCTATAAATTATATTATTAATCCCGAAAAAACCATTAATAAAGATTATGGAAAAAACTCATATAGTTATCTTGAAATTGAGAATACAGAATACAATTATAAAAATGAAAAAGTGTGTTATGTTAGTTCATTAAATTGTTCTGAGTATAATCCTTATGAAGACATGAAATTTACAAAAGAACAATATGGAAAAACAGATGGTATTTTAGCATTTCACGGATACCAATCTTTTAAAGAAAATGAAGTTACTGCAGATATTGCTCACGAAATTGGAGTTAAGTTTGCAGAAGAAATGTTTAAAGATTATGAAGTGGTTGTTTCAACACACCAAAACACAAATCATATACACAACCACTTCATAATCAACTCTGTTTCTTTTAAGACTGGTAAAAAGTATAACAACAATAGAACTAATCTAACTAAATTAAGACATATATCGGATTCATTATGTTCTGAATATGGGCTTTCTGTTTTAGATGAAGATATAGGTTATAAAAACACCTATAATCATAAAGTATTAGAGAATGATTATTATAAAACTTTAAAGGAAGATTTAGATAATGTTATTAGTTATTCAATTACACTTAAACAAGTTATTGAACGATTAAAAAAATTAGATTATAAAGTTTATTTTCGTAATAGTATTATGACTATTTATAGAGATGGAAAAGACAAAGTTAGAATTGAAAAAGCATTTGGTGATGACTATTCTATAGATAATATAAATAAAAGATTATATTTATCTAGACAAATTGTATTTAAACCACTACCACAAAGAACTATCTTTGAAGAATATTCTAAAAACAATAAAACTCATAAAGGAATATATGGATTATTTTTATATTATTGTTATTTATTAGGTGTATTTCCAAAGAAACAACCTAAACAATATCTCCCATATTCAATTAGAAAAGAAATTGCTAAACTAGATGAATATTCTAAGCAAATAAGATTTATGGCAAGTAAAAATATTGAAACTAAAGAAGATTTAGAATATTTTTCTAAAACTAACTATGAAGAATATAGAAATTTAATGGGTAAAAGAGAAAATCTATGGAAAAGATATCATAGAGCAAAAACTGAAGAAGATAAATCTAAAATACTAACTGAAATAAATGATATACAACCCAAAATAAAAGAACTTCGTAAATATGATAAGTATTGTAAAGATATATTTGAAAGATCAGAATCCATTCAAATTAACCTTAATAATTTTGATAAAGATATGCAAAAAGAAAAAGACAATATTAAAGCATTATGACTTCTATTGTCTTTTTTGTTATAATGTTTTTATTTACAAATATAGTTTAAATATGATTTTATTAAATCAGCATCCATTAAATTTTCAGGAACTTTATCAGGGTTGAAAAATTGTAATCTTTTTGTTTCTGAATCACCTTTTAAATTAGATGCATCTTCCATTGAAACATCTGCTAAATATAACGAAGTATTATTATATACTATATCTCCATTAGGATAACTATTTTTTCTTGATTCACCAGATAATGTATCTATCAATTTAATTTCATAAGGATCTAATTTAATACCTGTTTCTTCATAAGCTTCTCTAACTGCTGTAAATCTTAAATCTTCTCCTAAATCTTGACAACCTCCAGGTAATCCCCATTTATTTCTATCAGTTCTTTCTTGTAATAAAATTTGTCCGTTTTCATTTCTAATTATTATCGCGGCACCAGTTTGAATAAATGGAATATGATTAATTCTTTCATCAAGTGCCATTCTAAATAAAACTGGGTATCCACCATATTGTGAACTTAATTCTAATAATTGTTCTTCAGTTAAATTCATAATTAAATTAACAAATTCTTCATGAGTATATTCTCTCATTTTTTTATATTCCATATTAATTACCTCCTTCATTTAAAATAAGATATTTATATATTTCTCCCCAGTTATTTACATTAATAACATTTTCTTTTTCTATTTTATTGGAAGCATTATTTTTAAAGTATAATGCAAATACATTATTATCTGCTGCATTAATACAAATTGTATCATCATCGTCTATCATATAATCTACATTTTCTTCAATCAATCTATCAATTTTATGATGTTCATTATTAAATATCTTAATGTTTTCTAATCCAAGTTCTTTGAATTTTTTCTTTGCAATTTCAGTTTCAAAATCATTTCTTGAGGTAACAACAATAAATTCAAATTTATCTTTTAATTTATTAAGAACTATATCTGCTCCTGTCATTATGTTTGCAGAGTTTAATACTTTTTCAGCATTATCATTATAAAATTTCTGAAACTCTTCTTGACTCCAATTATATCTTTTTTGAAAAATTCTTTGTGAATTATCTATAATTGTATCTTTTTTATTATTGTCTGTATCATAAATTTCAGTATAAACTCTATATAAGTTTTCAGAGTCAAACACAACTCCATCTAAATCTAATGCTATTTTTTTCATATACTTCTCCTATTCTTATATTATTTTTATATCAGTTGTCTTAATATATAATTAATCTTCTTTTCATCACTTGCAAAGTAAGACAAAACAATCATGTTGACAGTATTATTCCACTTTCATATTTAAAATTACTTCTGCAATTTTTTCTTTTATTATATTATCTATCTGACGTGCATTGTTAAATAATTTTGATTTTGATTTTGATTTTATAAATTCTCTTAGTTTTATTTGTTCAACTTTGTCAACAATGTCTTTATCTAAATTTTCTAGGTTATTTTCAAAACTTTTATCTATCAGTTTTAATATAGTATCCAATGATAATTTTTTATATTCAACAAAACAGTTTATTCTATAAAACATTGGAGACCCCAATTGATTCATAATATCTTGTAAATTGCTATAATTAGATGTACATATTATTAACGAATTTTCCAAATTAACTTCATAATTATTATCTCTAAATATACCTTCATCAAACATTTGATATAATCCTGAATAAACAAATATATTAGCTTTATCAAATTCATCTAAAAATATAACATTCGAATCTCTATTCAATAAATCTTTTGCAAAACAAGACTCTCTATATGATATTCCATATAAATATTCCCTAAAACCATTATTTTGAAACATAGAAAATTGTTTATAAAACATAGATTCTCCAAGTGCTTCTGTTATACAACGTGCAGTTTCTGTTTTACCTACACCTGATGGACCATACAACATTACCACAATAGGTCTTTTGTTATTATTTAGCTTACTTTGTATAATTAACGATCTACATATTCCGTCAATTGCCTCATCTTGTCCAATTATTTTATCACTAACTATGTCTTTGAATTTTTTTATTTTTTCTTCATTTATTATTTCGTATTCATATTGAAATTCTTTAATTCTACTCTTATCATATTGTCGATATAACTGTTCTATTATTTCTTGTGGTGGATTTTGAATAAATATTTTTTTTATTTCATATTTTGAAATATAAGATACAAAATTATTTACTACTGCTTCAGTCACTCCAGAATATTCCTCAGCATTAATAATTAAATTGTTTATACTAACTTGTTCTTCAGTTTTTTCTGCTTTAATACCTTCTATTGTAAATTTATTTCGTTCCTTTTCACTTAGATTTACAAGTTGAGTAAGTGTAAAATCATCGCAAGAAGTTTGTGAATTATTTTCTATATATTTTTGAAAAGGTTTTTTAGGCCCATAAAATATAATAATATTTTCCTGATTACCCATTTTCTACACCTGCTAAAATAATGTCATATATATCTAATAAGTCACTATTAGAATTATTACTAGAAACATTAAAATCATTTATTGTAACTATTTTTTCTTCTTGATTTATTTCATTGACAAATTTAATATCATCTTTGAAACATTTTCCAACTTTAATACCATAATAAGTTAAATCCATTTTCAATAAATCATTAAATTTATAGTTATTTCTAAAACCATCCGCATTAAATCTTAATATCATTTCTTTATCATCTTTATTTTTTGCAATAAATTCATAGTATCCTTTTGCTTGAGATATAACTTCATCAAACTTTGCTATATTAAAATCTTTAAATTCTGGTATTTCATTAGTATCTTTTAATAGTGCCAAGTATGGGGATACGCTTTTTATATAACTAGCTGTTTCCTTATCTGTCGATAATTTCACTTCTTTTATTTGCTCTATTTTTTTATCCTCTTTAGCAAATTTAATAAATTCCACCATCATATTTGTTGTCAATGTAGAATTAACTATTTTTTCTGATGAATTAGACAAATTAATATTACTTTTTAAGCCCACTGATAGTTTTAACATATTTAGCAATGAGGCTTTAGCTTTAGCTTCGCCATCAACATTTACCTCTGCTCCAGATTCATTCATCACTTTATTAATTTCTTCAACTGTTATTTCTCCTTCATTAATTATATTTATATAATCAATAGCAGTAGAATTATCAAAGTAGATTATTTTAATGAATGGTAATTTTTCTTTCTTTTTTGCCACAATATATACTCCTTTCACTATAAGTTCATTTACTAATAAAATTATACTATATTTTAATTAAATTTACCATAGAGCCATTGATTTTTAACAATAAATCTTATATAATTTGTTTAGTTGATTTAATCCATCTTGGGAGTATAAAATTTCGAATATAAGAAAAGTTAAGGCTCCATTTGAAATCAACTTACGGACTTAAAAGTTCGTAAGTTTTTATTTTTATATAATAGTCTTCAAAAAAAGAGGAAAAATTATAAAAACGATAAAGACAATATCATCTCAACATTGTCTTTATACATTAATTATTATCCGTTAATTTGCTAAACAAATCTTTAAATATTTCATTTGCATTTAAATAATTAACAAATTTAATGTTATGCCTGTTTTCGGTTAGTTTGAATGTATTATCAGCATTTATAAGGGGACAACTAACTTCCATTGTATTAAACCAATCTTTATTTATCATATATGCTATTACACTAATATCCCATAGTGGCCATCTTTTAGTAGGACCATAGGCTCTATTATAAAATCTATAGCATAAATAATCGCATAATTCGTTCTTGCCTTTTAATTCACTTTCTAATTCGTATATTGATGTCATTAGATTCGATGTTATAGGAGAACAAGGCATAACAGTAAGTTTAACTTTTGATTCAAAAACTACTTTTACCGCTTCTACATCTTGATCAAAATTGAAATCTTTATTAGTACCAAATAAAAAGTTACTTCCTAACCATACAATTTCTATCTTATCAACAATATCTGGGTTAGATTTTAATGCTAATGCTATATTTGTTAAACACCCTATTGCTAATATGTATGTTTTTTTATTTTTGTTAGCAATTTCAATTATTTTATTAACTGCTGAATTTCTTTCATTATATCCATTTTTTAAATAATCACGGGAACCTTTATATATAATAGATTTATCTTTTAGACCTAATAAATCAAATACTTTACATGCTTCATTGTAACTGGCATCTATAGAATCAGAAACTGTTCCTTGCCATTTTTCATGTCTAAAAGGTGCTATTGTTATAGCATCAATGTTGAATATTTCTTTGCTTTTTAGTAAGTAAGATAATGCGAATTGGTCATCTGCTTCATTATATGTATCTGTATCCAAAATTACATTATATTTATTTTTTTCACAGATTAAACTATATATTTCTTTCCATCCATTTACTATTGGAATATTTAAACTATAATTCTCATTATACCTTGTTTTCATTAAAAAACATTCTATTCCTGCGTTTAATATGTATTTACATTTATCTGCTTCATCATCAAACATAATATCAATACTATTTTCAATACACTCCGGACTTTTATCTCTGCTTTTTGTAAATACTAATTTATCATATTTTATACCTTTTTCATTTAACCAATTTATAGTTACTAATTCATGATTTTTAAAAAAATGATTTGATCTATGTGTTATTAAAAATATCTCGTTTTCTTCATATAATTTATTAATATATTCCTTAGCATCTTCTATTAAATCGAATTTTTCAGCCATTCTATCCATATTATTGCAGATAAAATCTTCTATTTCTTCTGAGCTCCAATCAAACATTCCTTCAGTAATGTGTTTAGCTTTTTTATTTATAATTCCTTTATTTCTTTTATTTTTATCTTCTTTTTCAAATTCTTCTAAAAATGTTTTATCTAAATCTGCTATTACATTATCAATATCTATTCCAATTCTCATATAACAACCTCCAATATAAAATAAAGTTTTAATCTATAAAAATTATACATTATATTACAATTTTTTTCCATACTCACTTGAAAATATTTAGAGAACTGATATAATGAATTTATCAGGGAGATTTAATCAAATCTTATAGTCTTAATTTCGCATACGTGTATAGTTAAGGCTCCAGATTGATAGGAAACTCGAACTTTTCGAGTTTAAGTAATACAGACTAACTAGAAATAGTTAGTTTTTTTGTACTTAAATTTTGAAAGGATGAGTGATTATATATGCTAAATATTGAAACAAAAGAATTAAAAATAAGTGATGGTGCATTTCTATTTGAATATTTAACATTAACAAATTCATCACTCATTATTTTAAATTAACTTGGAATCTTTATTTTAAATCCATCAAACATTTCATATTGCGTTTCAATGTTATTACCCTTATTAGTAGTAATGACAAATGTGTTTTCAATTTCACTTAAATTTTCCGTTTTTGTAATATTTGATATTGTTATAATTGCCTAAATAATTAAAACTACTATGCTAATTATCAAGCATACATTTAAAATTTTTGTATTGTCTTTGTATTCTGGTATTTTCTCTTCCTTTAAATAATATTGATGTTTACTTTTAATATCTAAATCATTCTTTATATCAAGCACTATAATAGGAAGTGCTACAATAATAATTAAAAGTGTACTAATGGTTGTTATATTAAATGGAATCATATTATTTATTGTCAGTATAATATTCGGTATAACTATAATTGCTAATAACAATATAAGTATCATTTCATAAACATAGTAGTTCTTAAATGCCTTATATTCTACTTTGGCACCATCTTTTAACTAATTTCTAATTGGGAACAATAAGACTAATAAAATTATGGCTACTAAAATTATGATTACTTTCTTCTTCACTCTTTACACATCACTTCCAAATTGCAATTTGCATTATTATTTATTTTTACTTTTTATTCATCCACTCAACTGTATCCTTTATCGTATCTTTCATATTTCTATTTTTAAATTTCAACTTTTCTTTAGCTTTTTCATTACTGAAATTAGCATTAGAAGATAGTGTATATAGTGAATACTTTGTAAAAAGTGGAGTTTGTTTCTTTAAATTATAATATACTTCAAAAAAAGGTGCTATTAATTTTGCAAGACCTATTGGTAATACCATTTTAATCTTTTTTCTTCCTTGCACATCACAAATTAAATCGCATAATTCTTTTATTGCAATATATCTATTAGATAAGATATAGCATTCACCATTAATACCATTTTTACAAGCACTAACAACACCATCTGCTACATCTCTTACATCAACAAAATCATATCCACCTTTTACACAAGCAAATAATTTGCCATTTGCGACTTCTTTTATTAATTGTGTTAAGTGACTATTGCCAAAATCATTTGGACCTATAATACCAGATGGATGAATTATACAAGCGTTCAAATTTTTCCCCTTTACTGCATCAATTACATACTTCGCAGCTTCTGCTTTTGTTTTTGCATATAATCCCTCAACATTATCAGGGTTAAAATTAGTTATTTCTGTTATTAATTCATTGTTAGGTGGCTCTGGGATTGCATGCACACTACTAATATAGATAAGTTTTGCTTTTGACTCTATTACCTTATCTACTATATTTTTAGTTCCATTAACATTAACATTATAAACAAGTGGATTGTATTTTGATTTTATATATACTACTGCAGCACAATGAATTACAAAAACTTCTTTTCCATCAGTATTTTCAAAAATTAATGATAAAGTTTCTTTTTTAGTTACATCACCATAGTAGATTTTACATTTTAATCCTTCAAGTGATTTAATAGAATCGCCTTTTAATACAAAAGCCCTAATTTCATTATCAGCATCTTGTTCTAACTTTCTTATGATGTTATTACCTAAAAAACCATTTGCTCCTGTTATTATATAGATTTTTTTCACAATATTTATCACCTGCCACTCCATTCTAAAAAATAAATCTAAGCTCTCTCTTATATAATTATACCACAATTTCACGATTATTTTTTAAGAAGTATATGAATAGTAAAAAGATTAGTTATATTCCAAACTAATCTCATCAATAAATTGTAATTTGCTATTATTTATTTCTTTTAACAAGTATTACTCCAATTACCGTTATAACAACAATCATAAATGGAGCTACTTTAAAATATACCCACTCAAATGAATGCCATATAGTTCCAATAACTGCCCATTCTGGATTACTATAATCCCAATTTTGATATGGACTACCTAACAGTGCTAATAAGATAAATAATAAAATCAAACAAACATCAGCTATTATTAAAGTATTAACAAATATATTTCTTTTTTGCTTTTGTTTTTTAGATAGTTGTTCATTAATAACCTCTAGTTTCTCTGATATTACCTTTAAGTCGTTTTTTTCCTGTTCATCAATGTTCTCTCCAAGAATTGTACTAACTGGTGTATCAAATACTTCCGATATAGATATTAACATTTCTGTATCTGGAACAGATAATCCTTGTTCCCATTTTGATACTGTTTGTCTTACAACATTTAATTTAACGCTTAATTCTTCTTGAGAAAGTCCTTTATTTTTTCTTAATGTTTTTAAATTATCTTTTAACATTTATAATTTCTTCCTTTCATTAAATAAATTGTATGACAAATACCCTGTTGCTACAAGCAATGCATTTTAACATAACGATAAATTGTAATTTGTAATTATTCACAAGTTCCATTATTATTTTTAAAATAATTTTCTATATTTATTATTGAATTGTCAATATTGTTAAAATCTACAATCTCATTTATTTCATCTGACATTTTTTTAGAACAATTATTACATTTAAAATAATTGTTTGTTCCAAATTCTATTTGATACTTTTTATTATCAATAGAACATATTGTTGTCGCACTACTTTCCACATTAGCATTATCTTTTTTTACAACTGTATAAGTTCCTAGTCCAATCACTGCAATTATCATAAATATAATATATCCAATGAATACAAATCCTATTACTTTTAATATTTTGATTATTATTCCTGCTAGTCGTTCTGTATTACTTATTTTGTTCATTAAAAACTCCTTTGAATCATTATCCAAGATTTCATCAACACTAACATTAAATGCTTTTGACATTTTTTTTAATTGCTCTGGATTAGGTGTTGTTTCACCTAATTCCCAATTAGAAATAGTTTGTCTTGTAACATCTACTTTTTCACCTAATTGTTCTTGCGAAAGTCCATTTTTCTTTCTTAATTGTAAAATTTTATCTCCTAAATTCATTCTTTTTCTCCTTTCATAAAAATTATATACTATTAGCATTTAACATATCTACATAAGTTTTTTGGAAGTTTGTCAAAGAGTTTTAACATTTTATCAAATTACTATTTGTCTTTCAGTTCCTATTATATCATTTTATTTACTTAAAATATTAAAATGTTGGTTAATTTTACTAAAACCATGTTATACTAATTTTAGTTAGTAGTTATTACTACCTATAAATTGTTGCTTTTAATGGTTGTTTTACCAGAACCATAAGGGCTCCATTGAGGAATCTGCTCGGAACAATTACCGAGTTTGATATATAAATCTATCGTAATGATAGATTTTTTTTTGTTTATAAATCATCCATCCAAAGAAAGGATGGTGAAATAATGAAAAGATATTTAATGTATAAGTCTATTATGAAGTATCTAACTGATAAAGATTTATCTTTGAATGCTAAGGGATTCCTAATTATTGTTCTATTTAATGATGAAATTATTGGATTAGATATTCAAAAGTATTGTACTGATAATAAAGAAACAATAAAAGATGCTTTACTTGAACTAAGAATCAATAAGTACATTAAGTACGATTCAGAATCTAAAAAATTAATTGCTGCTCCTATTCCATATACTGAATGGGAAAGATTAAAAGACGATATTAAAAGCAAAAAAATAAATACAATGATTGCTTTAAAACAAGACAGAATTACAAGAAGTATTTATGATTGGGAAAATATATTAAGCTTTTTAGAAAAAAATGAAGCTTATTTAGATTTTGTATATGATGATATTAATACTACTACTTCAAATGGTAGAATGATTTCACGTATTATGATGAGTGTATCTCAAAACGAAATAGAAAGAACTTCTGAAAGAACTAAAGTTGGACTTGCTGGTGCAATAAAACGAAGACACATTCCACATCAAGCACCACTTGGTTATAAACATGTAGATAAAATGCTTGTACCTGATGAATCAACTAAAGATATTGTTATTAGAATTTTTGATTTGTATCATAATGGATTATCATATCAAAAAAGTTTAAACAAAGCCAAACAACAATCTGACCTGCTAGATAATGATACAAAAGAAGCAAAAGATATTGTTAATAATTTAAAATTAGCATTTGGTAGGAAAGATAAATATGTTATAACGCAAGAATATAAAGATAAAATTAATAGTTTTATCAGCCAAGTAGAAAATACAAATAAAGAATATAAGAACATTCAAAAATTATCAACAACTCTTACCAATGTTGACTATAATATTAAAGAAAACAATAAGAAAATAAAAATACTTACCGAAAATAATAAAGCATTGGAATTAAGAGTTAAAAGTCTTACTGAAAAAAATAAGTTTATAAGACTTATTAAATTTATAAAAAACAGATTATTTAATAGAAAAGATAGAGATAAATATCGTGAATTTTCAAGAGATTTATATGAACATGGTGTTATTGAAAATGATACAATTAAAGAATTAAATGAAACTTATAAATTCAGTAAAGAACATAATTCGGTCAAAGAAAAAGATGATTATGATATTGAAATCTAATCATCTTTTTAATCAATCATTATCTGAATTCGTATATTAAGCATTAGATAATTTTTCTTTATATAATTTAGATAAATTGACCATATTATTTGCAGATCTACAATTACAATTACTGCAAGTGCATTGATTTGCCATAACTGCATCTTTTTTCTTTAATTTTTCTGCTATCTTTTTATAGTTTGGAAATTTCATTTTTTCACCTCCTTTAAAATTTATATAAAAATCTGACTATAACCAGAAATTTATACACAAATAGTTTCTTCGGAAATATTATTTTTTTCTATTTCTTCTGATGCCAAATAATATTGTAACAATAACCATTTCAAACTTTCTTTATAATAAATGCACGTAGCTCTATCTAAATCTTTTCTATCTCCAAACAGTGCTTCTGATTGTAAAGGACACCCTCCACCGCAAACGGAGATTGCAGGACAATTTTTACATTCAGATTTATCAATCGTATACATCTCTAGCCATTTATTATTTTTTTGATTATTTAATATCGTATCAATATCATCTGTTATTATATTTCCAACTATTGTATCAGATGATCTAGAATCACCTTGACATATACAAACGCTTCCATTTGGCTGTACTGTTATTTGATTTAAACCAACAGCACCACAATTATGAAATTTAAATTTTTTATCTAAGAATAATTTTAATTGTTCTTTTACTCTTTCTTCATCAACATTAATCGCATCTAATTTTAGATACATATTTAAAATAAAATCTGACATTTTTTTATAGAATTTTTCCCACTCATTTTCACTAACATAAGTAGAATAATGATATAAATTCCAAAATATATTTTTAATTTTTAAATCTTTAATCCATTTAAATACTTCTTCTTGATTATCTAGAACATCATTTGTTACCGTAGCAGAAACACAATAATTACAGTTATATTTATTTAATAGTTTTATTCCTTCAACAGCACTATCATAAACACTACCACTGCCACTTCTGAAAACTCGGTTTTTATCATTTATTCTTTTGGGTCCATCTAATGAAATACCGATTCCAATTCTATTTTCCTTTAAAAATAAAATTTTCTCTTCACGAAGTAACGTTCCATTTGTTATTATGGTTACTGCTAAATCATTTTTAAATTTTCTTATATATTGTATTATTTTTTGTAATAATTCAAAATTTGTTAATGGTTCACCACCATAAATTATAATTTGTGCTTCTTCAACTTTATTTTTGATAATCTCATTTATAAATTTATCAACTGCTATTTTAGCCGTCGTAAAATTCATTTTTTGGAAGCAATTATTAGTTATTGGATTATTTTCTATAAAACAATATTTACAAGCTAAATTACAAAATGTAGAAATATTCAAATACATTATACTTAATTGTTTGGATTGCTTTTTTATTGCATTTGCTAAATCATTATACACTTCATCAAGTATAGAATCATCTTTAACATATATTCCCAATTCAAGCAATTGTTCTTTTTCTTTGTTATTGACATCAATTTTTTTAATTTTAACAAGTTGTTCTTTATCAACAAAAGCAATTTGCATTAAAATACTATTAAATAAAGCATACTTTCCATCCATAATTTCAATCCAATGTGCATAATTTGATAATTTCATTTTTTATCACTCCTTTTTATAAAAACAATTTGTTTTCTACTATTAAACTTGTAATTTTCATTATTATAATCTCCTAAAATATTAATGATTTCAAAACCAAATAAATTAAATAAATTTAACAATTCTTGATGAAAAAATATTCTTACTGGTAAATTAAACTTCATAATTTTACCATTAGAAAATACATACTTTTTTGAATAATTAATTACTTCTGTATCATAATCATAATAATGTTTTTCATACAACTTACACATCTCATTGTTAATAATGAAGTGATTACATAATTTATATTTTTTTTGTTCTGACATATCGTTTATATTAGGATTAATAATATCAATTATAATTATCGTATTACTATTACTAATTTTTTTTATTCCAGTGAAGAACCGTTTCAAATCATCTAATGTATATAAATAGCAAAAAGTATTAAAAGGCAATATGATTAAATCATATATAGTATTAATATTTATGTCTTTCATATCCTGGTTAAACAAATTTCCTTTATACCAACTATTTTTTTCAATGAATTTATTAATAATATTTTGAGAAATATCTAATCCATCATATTGTGAAACAGTATTCGAAAGTAATTTTATTAATCTTCCATTACCAATACCAATTTCTAAAACTCTTGCTGGTTTTATTTTTTTTATCCAATGGATCCAAAATGAAAAATCATCATCATAGTTTGCAAATTCGTTGTTATAAATAAAATTATTATCATATATATTTTTAATTTCGTCATAGTTATTCAATTTTATCCCTCACTTTTAATACATAGATATTTAAAGCAATTGTAATTTCGTTAATCATTTTATCATAATTGTAATTTTTTGATAAAGGTGTCATATTAATCAAATTTAACATTGATTCTTCATTTAATTCTTTTCTTTCATTTATTGTATATTTTTTTAAAATAATATAATTTTTGTCTATGTTCTTTTCAATTTGCAGTTCATTTTCATATTCTTTAATATGTAAAAGTTCTCTTAATTCATATAAATATTCTTTTTTTGGAGTCACTTTAATTATAATTCCATCCTGTTTTAATATTCTATTCATTTCTTTTTCATTAGATGGGGATAGAATATTTAGTATAACATCAACGCTTTTATTCTCTAATGGCATATAGTTTAAATCCGCAACCAATGGAATAAAATTATTTTTAACATAATCTGTTGCGCATTCAACACCGACTTTGGATATATCTACCCCTATAATAAAAGATTGACTGTTGCTTATTAAATTTAAAATCATATTATCATGTGTACCATCACCACATCCCATATCGACTATTACTTGTGAATTACCTTTTTCTATAATTATTTTCGATATTAGTTTGTGTAATTCACAATAAAACCCTTTTTTTATAAATTCCATTCTGTTTTTGAATAAATTTATATCATAAATATTATCAATCCTCAATTTATTTTTTTTTAATAATGTAAAATAGCCTTTTTTTGCAATATCATAGCAATGATTTTTTTCACAAATTAGAGAATTTTTATAAATCCTAATATTACTATGACATATTGGACATATAAAAATATTTTCAATTTTTTCATTAAGCAAATTACTTTTTGTATATTCAATTTTTTTTAGCATATTAATCACCATCAATTTGACAATATTATATCACTTTTTCGTTGATATTTAAAGAAATTTGTTGAATTTTATATAATTTTATGGTAAACTATATTTAGTGATTGATATTTATGTATCAATTCGTATATTGGAAAAAAGTTGTAGATACCTACGACACTTGCTCCATTTGAAATCAACTTACGGACTTAATGGTTCGTAAGTTTTTATTTTATATAAATAATATCAAAAAAGAGGAAAAATTTATCAAAATAATTTAATCCTCTTTTTATACTTTTTACAATGTGGGAGCAAAAATCGTGTATAACCAACACTGAATTTATGTTCCCACATAAATTCTACTATAGGAATTTCTATGTCATTTAGTCATTTAATGATTTGATAATTAAATAACAATATATAGGTGCAAATAATGTAACAACAGCAAGTAATATCTTAAAGCAAATAATGTTAGTTGTAAAAGATACAATTAACATTAATATATATCCAATTATTCTTCCTAAACCAATTGAAATTGAAGTATATCCGATATATTCTTCCCTAAATTTTTCTATTCCACATTCTTTAACTAAATCACCTTTTCGTGTGTTATAAACAACATCGAAAATACAAAAAGTAACTATATAACAAAAATTATAAATTATTAAGGAGGTCTTACTTATATTTATTAATAAGCCAACAACTCCTGTCACAACAACAATCGAGCATAATGATAATATAAACTTTGCACTATTCTTATTATAAAATTTATTATATAACATTAAAGATAACATAGAACATATCGAAAAAATTGTAGTCAATATTCCTAAATTTAAAGATGTTTTAAATGTCATAATAGTTATAATTATTATTAATGTACTAATTGAACTTTCTACAATTCCATAAGCTATACCAGATAGACTATATTTTTTTATCTTTTCAAGTTTACTGTGTCTAATATAGTTTATAAATTTTTTAAAATCATATTTTGTTTTTTCTTCATTTTTTATATCAGTTTTAATGAATAATGTTACTACTATTTGAATAACAGATAATAGAAAAACATATACTGCAATTTTTGTGAATGAGTAAAATTCAATTGATGTTCCTAAAATAATAGGAGATACTATATTTACAATCTTACCTAATATTTTTTTGATAGACATATATTTTTTTCGATTATTATTGTTTGTAACATCTATATATATTAATTCATGTGCACACCAATATAATATTTCTGAAAAAGCATATACTACCGCAATCAAAATGTAATTAGTGGCAATTTTATCGGATAGTAAAACAATAAGGAGTATAAATAATGCTCGTGCCACAATTCCAAATGACATTATGTGTTTGCTTTTAGTTGGAAATTTCTTTATGATTTTTCCCATAAAAACACTACCAAAACTAAGTAAAGTATATACTAAAATATAATATATAGAAATTGTAGTTATGCTTTCATTAGTTACTTTCAAAAAATAAGCAACTAAAAATGTTTCTATAAAAACTGCTGTTAGTGTATATATTAAATCACTTGAAATTAATAATTTTGCGTTTTTGCCTATTTTATTATCCATTTTATACTCCCTTAATCTGCTGACCGGTGGATTTTTAATTTTTATTTGAACTTCAATCATTTCAATAAAAATATTTAAGTATTGTTTTAATACATCAAAATCAATATTTTCATAATCTCTTTCATAATGTGTATTATCATTACCTAATATTCTAACAACTAAAGTAGAAAAAAATTCTCATTACTACTTAAAAATATTATATCACATTTATCCTACTTTTTATTAAATTCATCTTCATATTCTTTAAAAAAATTATAATATACTAAAACATTAGATAATTCTGTCCAATCTTTAGTAGCTACAGGGACTTGATCTAAATCATAAATTTTAGCATCCATAAGTTTCAACAAAAATGGAGAATGTGTGGAAATTATAAATTGACAATTATAAAATCTAACAGAATCTTCTATAAATTTTTTTAGTTTTAATTGGTTTTCAGCAGATAAACTATTTTCTGGTTCATCTAATATATAAATGCTATCTTCTTCTATTTCCCTTTCCCAAAACATAAGAGCAGATTCACCATTTGACCACTCTATTATATTATTATTTCCTAATCGCTCTCTAACAAACTTTGACATTGATTTTCTTTTTGTTTCATGACCTTTTTTCAATTCATCATAATTGTCAAATGAATTTCCGACTTTATTAAATTTATAATCCAAATACTCTTTACTCAATTTTTCTTTTTGTCTATTAACATTAGCATTGATTGAGCGTACATCTAAAAGATAATCAAAAACATCATCACTTGTTACCAACTTTATTTCAGTTGGTTCATCAAAAGACATTTTATAATCACAATGTTTAACATACAAATCAAAATATGACCCTTTATCTATTGTTGATTTTCTTGAGGCATTTAATTTTTCTGAAATAATATTTATTAATGTTGTTTTCCCTGAACCATTACCGCCGCAGAAAATTGTAATTGGATCAAAATCAATATACTTAAAATATTTAGTGGAGAATAAATGTAAAGGATAATTATTATTAAATATTCTTCTTACTTCTTCATAACATGCTATGTCGTGTTCTTGAAATTCATCCAATAAGGTAAAATTTTTCAAATAAATCATAGAGCTATTCTCTCCTTTTTTATAAAGATAATTACTAGTTTACAGTATACAATATTTAAATTATTTAATCAATTTTCGAAATATAATTCTTTGAACATAAGAAAAGTTAAGGTTCCCTTAAAATAAATTACAGACTTAATCCTTTGTAAGTTTTTATTTTAATAAAGTAAAGAATTTCTCTTATTCAATTGCTAAAATATAGAATTAATGACTAACTAAAATATTACAAGTTATAATCCCAATATCAATTAAAAGTATACAAGATATATATAACATATTTTTATAAGTCTATTAACCCTTTTCATTTTCAGGGTCCTTATTTATTTGTCATTCAAAAAACATATACTTTTATTTGTTTTCTAAATATTTTTTTAAGGTGTTAATATTAATTCTTAATTCTGAAACAACATTTTCACAAGGAAGTATTGTCAAATTAACTTTTGAATCAAATACTATTTTTACGGCTTCAGCATCTTGTCTAAAATTATATTCAAGATTATCTTTATAGCCTAGTTCATTACCACCTAGCCAAATAATTTCTATTTTGTTTACTATTTTGGGTTCTTTTTTGATTGCTAAAGCAATATTAGTAATAGCGCCAATCCCTAATATATAAGTTTTATTATTTTTTAAAGCAATTTCTATGATCTTATTTACAGCATCATTTGTTTCATCATAACCGTTTTAATGTAATCCATTGAACCTTTAAACACCCTATTATCTGTATCAAAGTTTAACCAATTACATATCTTTAAAATTTCATTATAACTTAACCCTTGTCCATCTCTTACTTTTACATTTTCTTTTTGTATGAGAATATGGTGCAACTGTAATTGCTTCAATATTAAATAAGTTTTGTGATTTTATTAAATATGATAATGCAAATTGGTCATCACATTCATTGTAAGGATCAGTATCTAATATAACATTTATTTTTTTCCTTTTATAATTCATGTACATCCTCCAACCTTTTACAATTTCAAACTATAAAAATTATACTATATAGATTTGATTTTTTCTATACATCCATTTTAAGATTTAATAACAATTCATATAATATTTTAGAAAACATCGTATTATTGACTAATTTTACAGAATGTACATATAAGTCATTTGTGTTATGTTTTTCGGGATTTTTTATTAATTTAGTTGTTCCACCTAAAGACCTAACCATAACATTTTACCCACAGCAAATTTCAAGAGTTGGTATATTATTATCATAACAATATTTAGCTACTATCATTTTATAATTATCACAAGCACCGCCACCTTGCAGTAATATTCAATCACATAATTTTACCATTTATCTTCGACATCAATTTTTTCATTCTTTGGTAAAAGTATTCCAATTGCTATACCACCATTATCAAAAATAGCTTGTTTTATTTCATCTTTTATAAACATATTAGGTCTTGTTTCATTTTTTAATAAGTGCTTTGAAACTATACCAATAATTGGTTTTCTATTTAATTTCATATTATTACCACATTGTATTATATTTTCATATTGTATTTTTCATAGAATATTTAATACTATCTATTATATAAAAATAATAACCTATATTATTACACATTTTATACCTCTCCTATTTGCAAGACTATTTTCCTTTCTTATCAAATGAAACGAGACATGAAGCAACAGAAAATAGTGTTCCAAATAAAATTATAGCAAATCTTCCTATTCCATCAATTTCAGTAATAATACCATAATCTAAAATTCCTATTCCTAAAATCATCAAAATAATTTTTAATATATTCTTTTTCATATTTATTCCTTCTTTCTAACAAATTACTATTTTACTAACTAATTACCAAATTGTGATTTATTAAATAATTAATTTTTTGTTTTTCTCCTTTAATTTAATTATTAAACTTGAAGTGATATGCGTAATCAGTATAACTATCAAAATACTTAGATATGGATAATAATTTATATTTTTATACAACGAAGATATAACAAAAATTGCCATTGGATGTATTAAATAATAATATTTAGAATAAGTGCCAAATTGGAAATCTAATTTCATGCTATTAGTAATATAAATAGATGAAATAAATAAGTAGTAAGTTAATGGTATGCAAGATAATAAAATATTACTATTAAGTCTATCAGTATCATGTAATAATATTGCCTCAAAAGTTAATAAGAAAAATGAAACAATTAATTTAAGAAAACAATATTTTGAATATGCCTTTTCCTTTGTACCTACATAATAACCTAATACTACATAAAATAATCCAAAGAATAAGAAATTTCTTGTAGTAAAGAAAATATTATAGTAATAAGATAATGTTCTTTTTATTGATAATGGTAAAACTCCATAATAAGTTTCTGTTGCCCCAAACAATAATAATATAAAGGAAATTATTAATAAATATTTTATATTGAATTTTTGTTTCCATTTTTTTAAGACAATCAAAGAAAATATTATTGCAGGAAAATACCATAAATGATAGTAAACTCCTGTATAACATAAAGCAACCAACACTATAATAGGTAATAATATTATTGACAGAATAATTAGGAAAGGTAAAGTAATATTGATTTTTGATATATACTCATTTATGATTGGTAAATACTTAATTATTGTGCCTATTATTACAGGTATGTACAACAAACTCCAAACAAAATATAATGGTATTGTTTTCCTTATGTATTCCTTTATATAATTTTCATTTACTTTCTCCTTTTTTGCAACAAAATAGCCAGTTATTATAAAAAATATAGGAACACATATTCTTGTAATTATATTATTAAATGCTAAATCTAATTCGTTTGAATAGTTAAGAAATGGACGCAAGTGTAATATGATAATTAAAATTGAAGATATATATTTTAAAATATTTAAGTTTTGATAATTTAATTTATTTATTCTATAATTTCTATCTATATTCTTTTGAATAAATATAGTAGCAAGACTAAAACAAATTATCATTAAAACAATAGTGAAAGGATAACCTAAGCCATTTTCAATTTGAAACACATTTACCAATTTTAAAAATAATATCAATATAGTTATTATTGATATAATTACTATTTCATTTTTATATTTCATACTTAAATCACTTCTAACTCCCAAAATATTATTTTCCAACAATCATATTACATTGGTGATGTAATCCACAAATAGCCTAAAATTATTATACTAATTATTATTATCGTAGTAATTACTATAAAAGGTATCATTTTTTTATTTTCTTTTCCTTTTACAAATGCAAATAGATCAGCGATAAATAAGAATAAATATATTATTGTAGAATATAAAGTAAATCCCATAAACTCCTCCTCAGAACAACAATTACTATTTATCTAACTAATTACTACATTGTAATTTATTTAATTAAATAATAACGGTGTATTTCCATATATTGTTATTCTTAATATTCCTATAACAATTAAGTGTAATGGATAATATATGTAAAAGAACCATTTAAGCCAATTGAACTTACCTTTTTTTCCATTATAAACTTTTAATAATGGATATACCAATAATACTCCTAATGTAATTAAGCCATAAATTTTACTTACAAATAAATATGAAATAATTGCATAAATTAAAATCCAAAAGCTCATACTTATAATTTGCTTTTTTAAGTTACCTCTATTTGAATACATAGATAAAATTGACATTACTGCTATACAACTCCAATCAGAAGAAAAAGTTATAATGTTTATTAAAATAATTAATATCCATTTTTGCCACTCTTTTAAATTTGTTTTGTATATGATATAAAGAGCAACTACTGACCAGGCAAGAGACCACATAATGCTTGTTTGATTAAAGATATTTCCAGAACTGAATGGTATATAATTGATTCCAAAAGCAAAGCAATAGGCAAAATGAGATATTATTGCAAAGAGAAATAATCTTAAAATATATTTTTTTAAGTTTTTAGTATAATAAAACCCTTCACATATAAAGAAAAACATAATAGGTGCGGTTAATCTACCAATGATATGTAAAATATTTGAAATTATATTATTAGGCATTCCTGGATAGATTAAATCTGCAATATGATCAATTGTCATCGCTATAATTGCTATTAATTTTAAATGATTGGAATTCAGTTTTTTCATTATATCACCTCTTATAAAAATGACCTTTTAGTTGTTTAGTGGATTCTAACAAAGGCATCAAAATTACTTTATCATTTATAACTAAATTTAAGAAATAACTACATAATGATTAAACAAGATTAAAACTCTGTTGAAACCCAGTATTATCTTTTTTTATTATATATTAAAGCATTTTTATTTTCTACACTTCCTGTAAAAATATTAAAATTACTATACAAATTTATAAAAAGAAAGTGCTATATTTCGAAAGTTATATCTTAACTGTTACATTGATAAATTTATTTTGATTTTTCAAACATTTATGTTGATGTCATCTCATACTAAGGCTATTTTTTTGTTGGTCTAGTTTCAAGTATTTACTTAAAAATTCTATTAATAAAGCAAATAATAAAGGCAATGTCAACTGGCATTGTCTTTGTTTCTAAAATGGATCCTTTATTTCAAATTCTATTACATCTTGTTTTAATAATTCTCGTTGTTTTTTTGATAAATATTTTTTATTTATAATTGCTTGTAATATAAATTCATCAAAGTAATTATCATTCATTATATAATAACCATCAACTTTTTCTAATGTACCATAACTATCTTCTAATTTCCATCTTTGAGGTTTATTATGTTCTAATAAATTTACGCCACAAATTGACATACAATGATGAGGATATATGTCATGGGTATTTAAAGCTTCTTCTTTTGTTAGAAAATCAAATCCAAATGTATTTTTATAGTTAAATATTCTAGTATCTAATACTCCAGATCTTTTATCCCTAAACTTTCGTAAATTAATTCTTATATAAACTGGCATATTATCTTTGAGTTGTTTAATTGCTAATTGTTTTATTTCATTTTAGGTTCACCCAATATTTTTGATAAAAAGATATAATTTTCTTCTAAAAAAGTTTCTTTCATTTTTCTTAAATCATTGACATTAGTATTTTCTCTTTTTGAGTTTATTAATTTGATACAATCTTTTTTTACCTTATCAGTAAATAGTCCTGTAATATTTTGCATTCTTAAGCTTTCAAATACATCAGGCATATACTCATATGGCATTAATCCATATTTATTTACAATGGAAACAAACCATTGCCAATGTCCACCTTCATTTACACAATGTTGTAATACATCTTCTTTATCTATATATTCCCAGTCAACATTTGAAATATTTATAATATTTTCATAAGCATTATTAGATTTTTCTAATTTATCAAAAAATGCAATATAATTGTTTGATAATGCAAATTCTTTTAAATCAATATTTAAGTTTTTTGCCATATCGTATTGGATAGTATTTAAGCCACAATATATCCAACATCTGTAATTGTCCTTTTGGTCGTATCTCTTTCCGTCTGGTAATTCAATATTAAAAATGGGCTGATTTTCTTCAATTATTCTTCTATCAATGCAGCTTTTCTCTAACCCATTCTCAGTTATTGCATTTTCTATAATTCTATTGGTTGAATTACTATTATATATATTACTAAAATTGTTTATTAAATCTATTGTTATTTGTTTTTCCATTTTTTCTCCTAAAGCAGTTACACTTATCATATCATAACTACTTTTTAACTAGTTATTACTTTATTCTAATGTTATTTTTTTTATTTATTGTATGAATATTTGTATCTATGTATTGATAATTGTTTAAGTGATTTATCATAATACATGGCATACATTTCGTATTTACCAGATTCACTAGGAATAGTATTATATTCATTAGTTGTTTTATTGTATATGGAATAATATACATCTTTTTGAGCTCTAAATTGTGTTGGTAATAATATTTTAAGTTCTGATTTCATTTTAGTGCTTAAAACCCAATTATTACTATTTTGAATACTACTCAATAAATTACTTACATCTTCTTTGTCATAGTATGCATTAATAATTACATATTCTGTTTTATCATCGTCAAAATATGTTTTCCAATTTTGAATTTCTAGTTCTCCATTATTAGGAATACTAGCATCTATATATTCTTTATAATCATTAATTTTACTATAATCTTTTGAAAATGATGGTATTAAACTAAATGAGCCATACACCAATAATAAGAATCCTATTATGAATCCAGCAACAATATTTTTTGTGCATTTGAATCCTTTACTTTCAAATATAAATCCTAATATAATCGATACAATAGGAAGTGGTAACCAACACCAGAATATCCAGGCATTTTTAGTAAAGTTAAATCCATGTTGTGGATTAATTTCATCTATTAAAGATAATGACCATAATGCTCCCCATAAACTACATATCGTAGCGATAAATAATATTATCATAAGAGTACTTATTAATTTAGTATTCTTTAGAGATTTAATTTTTTTATAACTAGAAGTGTCCCCAATATTATTTTCTGGATTTTTAAACTTACTCCTTATAAAATTTATTAATTCTAAATCGCATCTATTTTTTTGTAGTATTATAATCATATTTTTGTCAGCACATTCTAGATAGAAATTAGTATCATTCTCAACACACCTACTTATTTCTGAATATTTAATGGTAAATGTAACTGATTCCCCTTTTCTAATAAAGTGATCTCCGTAAAACTCTGTTTCAAAATTTGTATCTGCAATACCTTGTTTTTTGATTCTATTAAATTCTTTCTCAGAATAATACTCTAATCTTACTTTATAAAGCAGCATCAAGAATATTTGACATATAGTAAAAAATACTAATGTACTTACAAGATTTTTGGATGTTATAGCTATAATTGATGAGACAATTAAATTTGAGATTAATCCTCTAATCACAAATACCCAGTACACTCTTTTTGTAAAGTATTTGGCCATTTTCTTATATTCATATCCATCAACTATGCTTTCACAAGTATATAAACATTTACTATCTTTCTTTGTTTTTTCTGCTTTTAAAATTGTTTGAGGCTTTAAAACTCCCTTTTCTTCCGGCTTTTGTTTACGTTTAATCTCCTTAATTATCTTTGTTTTTGATTGATTTTTTTTGACTTCACTAACAATTAAGTCAATTACAAAAGATACTATAAACCAAAATGCTATTACTATAAATGTTTCCTGTAATAATTCAGGCCAAGTAGTAAGAGAGCCATCATCATTAGGTGTATTTTTTAATAATACTTCTAATAGTATCCAACAAATTGAAGGAATACAAAATAATGTTAGAAAAAAGCCACTTTTAAGAATGTTTATTTTCTTTTGTTTCATAAATAATACCTCACAATAAATTAATAATTCTAGTTAATAGTAATTATATCACAGTTATTAAATGATTGTTTTAATCTAAATCAAAATATACTATAAGGACAGAAGAAATTAGAATTTATTTATCATTTTTACTAATTTTAGATAAAGATATTCCCATCAACAGAATACTCAATGTTAAAAATAGCATTAAAATATTTAAATATTTTCCTGATTTTATTAGTGATACCATCAATAATAATATATAGCTTATAATTCTACCAAAATTTAACACAACTTCCCTTAATGACCAAAATTCCATTTGATTATCATTTTTTATTAAAGGAATATTGGATAAATTAAATAATCTAATATCAATAACAAAATTTAAAACTCCTACTAATGAACTGTAACAAAAATAATATAAACATAAAGCTATATTATTATTTATTATTAATAATAAAATCAAGCTAATAACTGGGACAGCAGCACAAATGACAATCATATTTTTATCATTTTTATTTCTATAATATTTTGTGTATATATACTGAAAGATTATAGTTAATAGACTAGAAATTGATGAAAATATTCCTAAATTAAAATCTGTTTTAAAAGCATTAATAATTAATAGTGTAATTAAAATTTTAAGGGATCCATCTGCAACACTCATACCTTTGAAAAAATCTAATTTTAAAATATTTTTTACGTCCTTATTTTTTAATAGTTTTTTCAATGAACTGAAGGGAGTAAATTTTTTATTACTATATGTAATAGGTTTTAGAAAAAATGACATAACTATTTGTATAAGTGATATTATTAATATAATTATAGCAGTTAACACAAAATTAGTGGTGGTAATTATCGTTCCTAAAATTATTGGAGTTAATATGCTTATTATTGTAACAATTGTTTTTCTTTTAAATTCATATTGTGCTCGCATATCATTGCTTACTTTATTTGATAAAAATAAGTTATATGGGTAAAAATATGTTATCATTGAAGTACCATATAAAAGCGCAATAAAGGGTAAATAATTTAATATTTGCTCTTTTAATATGATGATTGTTAACACATATACTGCATTTAATATAACCCCAATTCTAAACATACCAATTTGAAATTTATTTCTTATTATATATCCTAACATTAAACCAAAAAATCCTACACATAAAAATACAAAAATATTATAAGTGGACAAATCAATTAGTGAGTTTTTTGATATTTTAAAAAAATAAGCTGTTAAAAATGGTCCAGAAAAAATATTTATTATTTCTCTAAATACATTTGAAAATATTAATATATTTGTCTCCTTATTTTTCACTATTTAAAATCTCCTTTATTAAACTTGATACACTATCATATTCCCTAATAGCTATTGATTTTAATTTTGATACTGAGTCAGCCATACAGTAACCATTAAATTCTTGTACCATTTCTATATCACTATAACCATCACCTATTACATATGTATTAGTTTTATTAACATTATTACAAAATTTAATTAGCCAATATATAGCTTTAGCTTTATTTGTTTTATTAGAAATAATTTCAATAGAATTTGTATTCACATAATATGCTTTAACATAATTTCCATATTTATTATTAATAAAATTTGCTTTATCTAACGCGTATTCTTTTGAATTATATTTTATATGTATTTTAGTTAAATGTTTATGTTCAAATGTTACTCTACTATCAATTTCACCACAGCAAAAACAATCTATACACTCACTTAAATTTAAATCATTTTGTATTTGTGGAATAATTTCATCAGGAATACAAATGTTAAATAAAACTTTATTATTCTTATCTATAATGGTTGTTCCGTGATTTAAAATAGCGTAATTGTAATTAAAATCATATATGTCTAATTTATTATGAAAGTCTAAATAACTCCTTCCAGTCGCAATAACAAACAAATTTCCTGAATCCATAAATTTATTTACATATATTTTATTATTTTCTATATCATTATCATTCAGGTAAAATGTTTGATCATAATCGCTTACTAATAATTTTGGCATGATACTTCTCCTTCTCTTTTTTTTATTAAAAAAATATTAATCTACAATATTTTTCAATATTGCTCATTTATAACATTTACTTGTATTCTAATTCTCTTAAGTAAATTTCTATTTCATTGTCTGATAATTTTTTATTTAAACACAAATTATCCTTTATTGACATATTAAATAATTATGTTTTTTGACTAACAACATCAATATCTAATATAGCGTACTTTATATCATAATTATTAAAAATATTTCTAATTATTTCCTCTAGTGAATAACATTTTATATATTTGCTTTGTTTTTTGTAGTATCCTGCTCCTTCTTTTAGTATTATTTTTTCAAAATATTTATCATTGTTAAGTACTTTTACTGTTCTAATATTACTAATAAAATCTTGATATACTGATGTGCACTCATATTCTTTATCATAAAATAAACATAATAATACTTTTCTCTTATTTAATAACTGAAATAGAAAATTGATATTATTATTCTGTTATTTCATTTCATACCAGCTGCATACGTAAACTTTAATTTAAGTCGTTAATAACCCCATTTATTAGATTTAAGTCAGACGGAATAATCCATTTTACATTTGCAAGTTTAAATAGTACTAGAGGTATAATTGCACCACTTCTAGCACCATCCATCCATTTTGGATTATTTGGCATTAAAGCATATAATTCTTCAATTGAGATTTCATTAAATACTTTTTTTGTACCCTTAATATAATCTTCTAAACTTAACATATATTTATGAATATTATCATTAAATAAAGTATTATTAATTAAATTAAATCCTGTTAATAATTCAAACCTTTCCTCTCCACCTGTAAATATTGCACAATCATAATCTTTATCAAGACTAATACTAGATAGTTTGTCTTCAACAAATTTTTCCATTTCTTCAACAGAGTTACCACTATATTTTTCATTAACCTTATCAAATTTATTTAGTAAATCAGCAACTCCAGTTGTTAAATTTTTTGTATCTGTTATTTTAGTCCCTACAAATGTTACTAGTTCAGTTGTTTTTCCACCCATATTAATTATTAAAACTTTCTTGTTATTATAATCATTCTCCATGGCTTTAGCTAAGTAGTAGTTTTCAATGCCATGACTTATAATATTAAAATGTAAATCAAACTTATCATTAAATAGTTTTACTAATTCTTGTTTTCTTTCTTGTATTAAATTTCTAAAAATACCTGTAACAAAAATATTAGTATTATAATATTTTAAATCATATTTACTTTTAATTTCTTTAAAATAGTCACATAATTCTTCTAAATTATTTTTACTAATACCTTTTTCGGCATCAAAGTCATTTTTAAAGTAAATAGAATGTTCCTCCAATAGTTCTAATTCATTCTTATAACAATAAACTTTTATTGTTGATGATCCAAGATCAATATAATAGTTTTTCATAGTATCTACCTCCAAATATTATTTTCATAATATATACTTCTATTATGATTATATATACTATACTCTTCCTCGTCAACAACAGTATATAACATTATGAATGGTAATCTTTATTTTTTATTGTAAAGATTTTCTTATATATAGCAAAAAAAGACATATTTAGATTAGTATGTCTTTAATGTTTTCTCTCTTATTTTGAAAAATAAATATAATTGTTCAACCATTCTTCAAATTTATTAGTGTCTTGGTATTTTTCTAAATCATCATCGGAATTTGCATTTAAATAGGCAACAATATTTCCATGCTCAACTACAAGTACTGATGGAGCGTATTTAACGGTTTGATAAAACTTGGTTGTTTTAAATTCTTCGAAGGAAATTGATAAAAAATCTATTTTATATTTTGTCATAAAATCTTGAAATATGTTTTCGCATGGAATAGCCATATTACAATAATTATTGTAAGTAAATAATATATAGTTTTCATTATTAATATTCGATAGAGCATTTCCTTTAACTTTTATAAAATTACCATTGTTATAATATTTATCATTTAAATAAATCTTACCAGTATTATCGTTTTGTTTAATTCTATTTGAACAAGCTGTCATTAATATAGAAAAAATGCAAATTATAATAATTAATATTTTTTTAGTCATTATTAGAACTTTCCGTTAAATTTTTGAAATCAATATCATGATAATTTACTTTCCAAAAATCATAAGTTGTTTTACCATTAATTGTTTTCTTTATTTGTATATTATTTTTTCCATTGTAATACCAATAACCACCAACATTATAAATTTTTTCTTTATCCCAGCCAAGGGACACTAGAAGATTCTTAGTCATCCCGGCATATCCTCCACCTCCACACATTAAGAAAATGTATTTATCTTTGGGAAAATAATACTTTAGATATTCTAATGATTCTTTATAATTTTCTTTGTATGTTCCATCTTCATTTTGAGTAAATAAGGTCTTGCCTGTGTAACTCTTACCTACTTCTTCTGGTAAGCCTTTTACTTCTGTTAATAATGGATAAGGTACTATTTCAAAACCTTTAATCATTCCTGATAAATAAGAATCACCACCAATGGCTGAATAGTTACCTGGATCTATTAACATTCTCATATCACGATATACTGAATCACTTCGATTTAGATAGTTATCTATTGTTTGTTCATTAATGTTTTTATCAATGCCTAATTGTCCCCTCTCTCCTCCAGTTATCTCTGGTTTTGGTAATGGTTTGAGAGTCTTATCATTAGTATTACTAAATATTAAAAAACTTGCTAAAAATCCTATCAACAAGCTTACAATTGATACAATTATTAGTGAAAATAATTTTTTCATAATTTTTCTCCTTTCACATATAACTGTATCGTGATTTAATTATTATTGTATAACTTTGTGGTTGAAAAAGACTCAACTGTATGTTGAGTTTATTTTGGACAATTATTTTTTAATTTTAATGGTATCTTATATGTTATAACTTTATTATTTTTGTCGGTTGCATTTATTTCTAAATAAAGACTGTTGTTATTATAATATTTACAAGTTTTTATGTAATTATCTATATTTAGTTCTACATCTTTTAAATATTCTTCTAAGGTTATTTCCTTACTATTTGATTTATAACTACTTATTATAATATTAGTATTGTTATTTTTTTCATAAAGACTACATTCTATCTTTTTATAAACAGTAGTATCATTACCACCACAATAATTTATATGTGAAATATAGATAGAAGACTTTTTCTTATCATAAGCAATACTTCCTGATACATTAAATTCATTGCATGTTGTTGATAAAGTTTTAAATTTAAAAGTCTTATTATCATTAATATTTTTTACAATTATTATTGTTCCTATTATTAGGGCAATGATTGCTATTAATAGAATTGATCCTATTAATATATTTTTATTTCTATTTTTCTTTTTAGTTATAAGGTTTCCATCTAATATATCTTCTATACTGATATTAAAATCTTTACTCATCTGTCTAATTAAGGTTACATCAGGAAGGTTTATACCATTTTCCCATTTACTTACTGCCTGATATGTTACACCATATTTATCAGCAAGTTTTTGCTGTGTCAAATTATTATCTTTTCTTAGTTTTTTAATAAATTTACCAACTTTTTCAGGATTCAAGATTATCACCACACAATTATATTCAAATACATTAATCTTTATAATTTAATAACTCTAATTTTAATTGATCATATACTTTAGTTTCAAGTTTTGATTTTTTCCTTAATTTCTCAAATTCACTATTTAAAAGTAGAAATTCATCTCTTGCACTCATGGCATGATCTGATATACACATTTTTCCTATAAAGTTTGAAAACATAAATCTATAAATAAATGCACAAAACTTCTTTTTGTTAACACAGTTTTCATATTCTCCCTTAGGAAGTATTTCATATCCTAGCTTTTTAAGAACATCATAACCCTCAATAATGGCATCCATAATTAATAAAGAATATTCTTTATCTTTCTTTAATAGTTTTAGGTTGCCATTTACTTTGTAACTAGCAAATACTAGCGGAAGAACAGCACACGCATGTGTTTTAAGATAATCATTCATTTTATTTTCTATAGTTACTTTTATTTTTGTCTCTTTGAATATAGAATTTATAAACTCATTATTTATGTCTTTTCCATCTACCCTGCCGATTTCAATCTTATTTAAACAAATTGAATCTATATACCCATCATATTTTTTACCGGCAGCCATAAAGAACGCAAAAAGTACATTTTTATTTTTTATATTCATATATTTTTCAACAGATATATTATTACCTACAAATACTATATTTTTACTCTTATTATTTTCTATTATTGGGATAATACTATCTAGGGAAGAAAATCTTGAAACTACAAATATACAGTCATAAATATCATCTTCTTCTAGTTTTTCTATTACATTAAAATGATCAATAGTTTTTTTACCTAGTTTATGTTTTATGATAAGTCCATTATTTTTTAAGTTTTCGTAAGTTTTATTTCTTGCTAAAATGGTTACATCGTTACCTTTTCTTATAGAGTGAGCTAAATTTGATCCAAGTACACCAGCTCCAATTATCAATAATCTCATTTTCTATCAAATCCTTTCATATCCATTATATTTACTTATTTCATTACCTTTAATATTCTCTATTTATAAGTAGAAACAAATTCATAAAACTCTTCCCAGTTTTTAACTCTTTTTATATTTATCTTTCTGTTATAAGGGGTATCCATTAAAATGGTTGTTATTCCACTAGTAATTAAGTCACTACATATTCTTACAGAATCATCAATCATGATGTCAATGTCATTTTTTAGGCATTCTAATGATTTGGCATGTATGTCATAAGCATCTGTTAAAATTAAATTATCATAATAGATATTATTTTCATCAAGCCACTTTTTAGTCATATTATATGGCTCACTGTATTCTCCATTATCTCTGCCAGTAATAATATAAATTAAATGTCCATCATTATGAAGTCTATCTATATATTCTTTTGCTTTCTCTTTAACCTTTAATTTCTTAGCAATACCTTCAATATTGTCCTTGTAAAATGAAAGTTCTTCTTCATTACTCCAATCAAACATACCAGTTCGTATGTATTTGGCATTTGGATTTATAATCCCTGTATTTCTTAATTCTTTGTCATGTATTAAATATGTTTCTAATAACATTTCATTAAAGTTTGAAATAACATTATCTATATCAATACCTATTCTCACAACTTACCTCCGCTACTTCTAATCAACTATAGCTAGTATACTATTTTTAATATATTTTAGCAAATATTTCATATTTTCCAATTATACTAAAAAATTAGACTTAGCTTCTTAAATATTATTATTCGAATGAATAAATATATATATATTATCTTATAAGGATAAGTGATTTTATGAATATAATAAATAACAAGACAGTTTCAGTAGCAACTAGTAGTGAATTAAAAGAAGTCTTGGAAAATAATAATGGGTATGAATATATTTATTTAGAAAGTGATATTACTTTAAAAAGTGGTATTATAATAAATTCTAAGAAAAGTAAAGTAATTATTAATGGGACATATCAAGATATCACACATACTTTAACAGGAATGAATAGTTCTAGTGATTCGGACACTATTGTTACGACTGCTCTTACAAAAGAGATTCAAGTAAAAAATATAAAGATTATAAATCCTAATATAAATGGTATTATATATGTACCTGAGGTGGATAGTTATGATGAGATAGTAACTATTTATGATAATATTACTTTTAATGGAGTCCAATTGTCATTTAATCCCTATGGTGTTGTTAAGATAAGTAATTCAGTGATTACTATTGAAAATACTAATGGTATTGAATGTCAGGAAGTATGTGAAGCAGAGCGTGTTATAATAGGCGAAAAAGCTAATATATCAAGTGATTCAACTAATTTTTCTCTTTTTGCGTTTAGGAGTGATTCGATAAATCCTTCACTCGTCTTTTTGTGTAAGAGTGATATTATTGTAGCAACATATATTCCAATCTCATTATATCCACATTTTATACTAATGTAGTCCCCTATTATATTAACTAGTGATGAGATAACTGTTGTAATCCAAATCTTGTTTGCTTGCTTATTTACTTTTAAAATATTTTTAGGAACATAACCTAACGCTAGTAATGGCAACTGAATGGCTTTTAATTTTAGGATTATAGATAATATTTCTCGAGCGTTATTTTCTAGATGATAAACATATGTTATCTGATTAGAAAATGTGAAAATTAAAATAGAAATTATTATAGCACTCACCAATTCTATTAGCATAGCAGAGGTATTAATTTCTTTAGAATCTTTATTTGTCCTAGCTAAAACTATCATATGGGCACTACTGACGCAGGTTTGGATTGTGTTGATGGCCCAGTTTAGAGTTATAAAAGAAGAAAAAACTATGATTGCTGTTGTGCCGATGGAATTAGACATTGACTTATCTATTGTAACTAATAAAGTATTAGTAAATTCTACTAATATGTAAGGTAAAACAAAAAGAAATGTCTTTAGAAGTTTTTTATCAAATATTTTTTTCATACTTACTCCACTAATATTTTTTAACTATTTATTAAACTAACATATAAAATTTTAAAAATCAATATAGATATAAGGTAATTAGTTTGGATGTTAATAATTTTGGTTATATAAAAAAATATTATGTCTTAAACATAATACCCTTTAATTAAAACGTTTATGGTAGAAAATAAAATATTACTTGTATTTTTATCACCGGTAATTTCGGTTTTAATTCGTAGATTGGCTGGGGCTGTTATTTCGGCAAAGGCAACTTCAGAAAAGTCCATATCTTCTGTATTTCCTTTATTTAACTCAAATGATAAGTCAGTTAAGTCTTTTCCTGTAGTAGTGTTCATAAGAGAAAATTTTCCTCCTGTTTCAGTTGTTACACCAGATATTCTGCCACATACTGTTATTTCAAATAGACCTGTATTATTTATAGTTATATCTTTATTATTTTTAATTTGTATTATATTAGCAGTTCCTGGTATTATTCTGTAAGTATAAATAGATGCATCTGTTGATTCTGTTGTACTAGCATATCTTATAAAACCTATAGTGCTGTAGGATGTGGGGCCCATGTTTCCTTGTGGTCCGGTTGGACCTATTTCTCCCCGCTCTCCTTTAGGTCCTGTTCCTCGATAAAATAAATCATCTAATAAAATTAATTGTAATTTCAAGCATTATTTCTTTATTAATATAAAAAAATAACCTTTTCAAAAGAATTGGTTATTTTATTTTACTTTCTTAATCTTTTAATATGAGATTGTATTTGCATTAATTCTTGATTACACAATGATGATGTTCCATATATTCTCGGATAAACTTCGTTTTCATCAGGAACATAACCTTTAATACTTAAATCTTTGAATGGACCAGCCATAGTTAAACAGGTTTGATATAATTGGTTATTAACAACCGAGCCTACCCATACGTGATTACCTAAAGGACACACACCATTAATTGCTACTGTATCACTTCTGAAATACTGATTATTTAAAAGTGCTTGCATAAATCTTGCTTGTCCTTCACATACACCTTTTTTATGTTGATAAGTACCTAATGGCTCTGACACAAAGTCGTATCTATTATTTGGATTATATAAAACTTGTCTTCCGTTTTCATATCTTGTAGCTTCATTTGCAAAACTTATATGTCTTTTTATAAAGTCATAAGCTAACCAGATTTTATCAAATTCGGTAAATTCCTCTGTATGATATAAACTATTTAATCTCGTGTAATATTGAAAAACTATTTCTTTTAATTTTATTGCTTTTTTTAGTGTTCCTTCAGCAACTTTACCTTCTAGTTTATGTATTATTGTAGCCGGTACCCAGATTAGACTTTCTTCTGGCATCATTATTTTACCTTGAGCAGATTGTAGTCTTAAATCTTTTCTTTCTTTAGGATTACGATCAATACTCATAAATAATTCAGTCTTATCCGTATGTTTCCAACCAATTTTTTCCATAATTGCATTATAAATTGGCATTGTACTATCTGATAATCTAAATGATATTTTTTTAAAATTTAATTCATTTATTTTTCTTAAAAATTGGTATCTTAAATTAATATCTTCTTGTGATGTAATAACATCTTCATCATAGATAGTAGCTTGTAGTAATGGCAATCTAATACTTCCTGATAAATATCTATTAATAAATTCATTAAACTTATCAAAAGAAATATCTAATCTTGAATATTTTGGTCTATTAGGTAGGGAAAGTTCAGCTTTGATACTCATCTCATTAGTCGTAATTACTTTTGAAAATCTATCCATAATAATTAATTACCTCGTATGTATATGAGTCTTAACAAGTGTTTTAACTTTTCTTTTACTAGCAATAGCATAAGAATAAGTATCACCTATAACAGCGCCGTCTCCTATATATGATCCGTTTAGTTTTTTTTCTAATTCTAATATCATTGGATAATCAACTTCAGGGTGTAATTGCATAAAACTTTTTCCAACTTTTCTATAAATAGCGCTTCCTTCTTTCATTCCTCTATAAGCTAATACCGCCATAACTTGTTTAGCTTCTTCGGCTTGCTTACTGCCTTTTTGAACTTGTTTTTGTTCTACTATATAATTGCCTTCACTAATGCCAACTAAAATATCAACCATTTCTGATTCATACATAAACGATACCTCCTATCATTTATTATTATACCATATTTTTGACTATATTTCTTTTTTAATTGATAAAAACTCTTTCATACCAGTAGGATCAAAACTAATCAATGTATCAAAATTTAATTCACATACATCAAAAAATTCATATCTATAAACATTGTTTATTATCTTTTTTTCTTTTAATGTTTCTATTAATCCAGATTCTATGACAAAACTATCTAAAAAAGCAAGGTTATTTTCTTTTATATTTATAGATGAATCATTATTTGTAATATTTAATGTTTCCTCAGCATTTTCAAGATAAACACAAATTCTTTTATCATTTTTATACCAAGAAACTTTTAAAGTATAATCATTGTTTTCAAAGTTTATTTTCATTTAGTCCTCCTTACTTTCTTCCTACTGAATTTTTATTTGCAATATTCATTGAAACTTTCGCTTTTTCTAATTCAATACTTTTAATTACAACTGGATTAGATAATTTTGTTCTATATCTATCAAATGCTTCCTTTTCAGTCATAGATAAAACTGATTGTAATATATGAATGTATTCTTGTTTAATATCATCATCATATAAGTTAGCACCATTTAATAATCTGTCTGCTATATTGCTAAATTCTGAATCTTTTGTTTTTATCTTTTTGGATTTTATTACCACTGATAGAGAATGACAAATATTATATTTTACTACTTTTGGAATAATGCCATTTGCTAATTCTGTTTCTAGTGTTGCTTTTTCTTCACTAATATCAACATTTGATTTAACAATTTCATATAGTTGCTTATCAGTTATTACATCTAGTTTTGATTTTTTGTATTTTTCAATCTCAATAACTTTAACTAATTTTTCCTTTTTTAAAAGTTGAATATATTTTTCTTCTGGTGTTTTATCTGCCGAAGCAAAATCATTTTCTTGTAAAATCTTCATCATTTGTTCTCGAATATTATCATCATATAAATTAGCACCATCTAATATTTGCTCTGTTATATCTGCAAATATTCCTGACCTAAATGCTTGATTTATAGGTCTTGCCATTAATACTGGAATTTCACCACGACTTAACATATCATCTATTTTCTTTTTTTCTTCTTCTATATCAATATTAGATGATACAGTTTCATATAATTTTTGATAACCTAAATTGCCAGTTAATTCTATTTTGTACCTTTCAAGTTCTATTGATTCAATTAATTTATAGTTTACAAGATAGTTTCTATATTTTTCTTCAAACTTGTCTTCTGTTATATTTGGATAATTACTTCTATAAACTTCTCTTAACTTATCTTTAATTATATCACTATAAAATGGAGTACCACTTAATAACATATCTCTTATCTCATTAAAAGATGAATCTTTAATTATTTCTTTTTGTATGACACTGCCATTAGCAAGATTGTTAACAATATCAGCTAATCTTCTTGTTGGAAAAATACCTTTTTCTAAATCTAATTTAATCTTTTCTTTCGCTGATGTAATTGTTTCAATACTTGCAAAGTGTTTATAAACTTCTTCTGGTGTCATTGTACTAATTATTGATATTTTATGCTTTTCGGTTTCTATTGCATTTATCAATGATTTAGAAAACATTATAGTTTGATATTTTTCTTCAAACATTTCTTTAGTTAGTCTCGGAAAACTATCCATAAAGATTTTTTGAAGTAATACTTTCACATTATCATCATATAAATTGGCTCCATCTAAAATAAGTTGTGATATTTCATTAAAATTTACAGCATTTATATATTGTTTATCTATTGTACTTACCAATCTAAAAGCATTACTAATATTACCCACAACAGCTCTATTAAATATACCTTGCATAAATTCACTTGAAATTTTTTCTTTTATTTCTAATAAGTCTTTATTTTTAATAATTATTTCATAAATTTCTTGATTAGATTTGTTATTTATAATATCTGCTTTAGCTTTTTCCAATGCCACCTGTCCGATTATATTTTGACTTCTAAATAGAGCATTGTATCTTTCTTCAAACTTATTTTCATCATATTTTTCTTTTAAATTTTTAATACTAACTTGTCTAAATAAATTTTTTATTTTTTCATCATATAAATTGGCTCCATTAATTAGCTCGGTAGTAATTGCAACAAAATCTTCTGTAGGAAATAAATTTGCAAAAAATGTTCCTCTTAATGTATTTGCTAATCCTCTTGGCGAAGGAATTTTGATTATTCCATTTTCTAAATCTTCATTTAATTTCTTCAGTTGTTCTTGAATTTCTTCAGTATTAACAACAATATTATAAATGTCCTTGTTAGTTTTACCAACTAATAATCTTGCTTTATATTTTTCAATTTCGATAACTTGTGTTAATTTAGAATAAGTAAATAGCGATCTATATTTTTCTTCAAATATTTCTTCTGTTATGTTTGGAATATTTTTCTTAAATACTTTCCATAACGCTTGTTTTACTTCATCATCATATAAATATGCTCCGTCTAAAATAAGTTGTGATACTTCATTAAATTGTATTGGAGAAATACGTTCAAAGTTTAAATTACTAACTCCAGATAATTTACTACTGATATTACTCATTATTGGAATTTTAATAATTCCATTTTTAAAATCTTCATATATCTTTTTCTTTTCTTTTTCAAGTTCCTCATTATGACAATGAAAATTGTATAATTCTTCATTTGTTAAAGTTTTTAACCAATCTTTAAATTCTTGTTCTTTGAGACGATTTTCTCTTACTTGTGCCACATATTTATCATATTGATTATTTATTTCTTGTAAAATATCTGCAAATTCCTTTGCTTCATCAAAAATTTTAAATCTATCTAAAACACTTTGATCTATATCTTCATCATTAGATCCAAGAGTTTTATTATCGTTTGGTATATCGTGCGGTTTTTTAATTGATTTTTTTACTTCATCATATATTTCATTAATCGCGTCATAGCATTTTACATTATTTACTATGTCAAAAACTATAGGTTCAGAATTATGTCCCACTGATAAAGCTCTACCTAATTGTTGCATATAAATAATTGGCGAAGATGTTGGTCTTAACATTATAACACCAGATATATCAGATACGTGTAATCCCTCATTTAACATTTCAACCGAAAATAAAAATTTAATATTACCGTTATTAGCTTTTTCAAATGTGTCTATTATTTGTTGATTAGTTTCATTTGATTGATAGGAACTAACAGAATACATATCTATATTTGGATTAATATCTTTAAACCATTTTTTTGTTTCTTCCATCATAAGACGCATATGTGCTGTATCTTTACAAAAAACTATATATTTTCCACTTGGGTCAGTTATATGTTTTTTAAATATTTCTTCCAATCCGTCAGCATTTTCTAATCTTTTTTTTGCTTGATTTAATAAATCTTGAAATCTACTTTTTGCGTCTTCATCTGTTAATCTATCTATTCTTGCTTGAAATTTATCTAAATCTTCTTGAAAAGAATAAATACCTTGAATATAGGTAGGAACAGGTAATATTCCTTTTGCCATAGCTTCTGCCAAAGAAATTTCAGAAGCAATATTTCCGTGAAATAACTCTTCGGCCATATTTCTATTATCATCTAAATATCTAATTGGCGTTGCTGATACACCCAAAACTTTAATATTTGGATTATGATTTAGTAATTTATTAATTCCTTTACTCCATTCAGTAGCACCACATCTATGAAATTCATCCAATACCACACAATCATAATGATGTTGTTCTAAAAATTCATCTGTAATTGAAGCAAAATTAGGATATATTGCAAATTCTAAATTCTTAAAGTCAGATAGTTCTAATCCGCTTGATTTTATGTGCCTTATTAATTGATCCCTAATAGCTAATGTTGGGGCTAAAAATAAACACTTTTTATCTCTATTGTCATATAGCCATTTTAAAGATATAAAAGATTTACCACTTCCAGTAGGATGTACTACTGCAACACGGTTTTCTTTTTCAAACATTTTTTCAACTTTTTCATAAGCTACTTTATTATGCTTATATAATTCTACACCCATAATTTACCTCCTATCTTTCTGATTTTTTTATACCTTTTTGTGAGTCTATTTTAAGTGGACTATCATTTCCAATAGAATAACTTGCATTTTCATAATTTGGGATTAATCCAGTTAATTGATTAGGATAATATCTTATTAAAGTAGCTACTGACGAACCTATATCAATATGTGTTCCATTTCCAGCTAACATATTATTATATTCATCAATAGTTAATACCTTAAAATAACCCGTTGAATATTTACAACCATTTTCCATTTTGAAGTCTATTGAATATGACGGATCAAACAACACTGCCGGTTGATTTCCATATCCACGTGGGAAAACAATGTTATAAGCGTGATTTTCATCATTTCTTTTTCCTATAACTAATTGAGAATCAATACCTAAAATTTTGAATATATTATGTGCCAAACCCGCGTTTTCAGAACAAAATCCACATTTTTGTTTATGAAACTCTTTAATTGAAATTTCACTTTCACCTTTTGTCATATAATCCCAATAGAGTCTATGCCTATCATATAAAGTATCTTCAATATTTGATTTACTTTCTTTACTTGATAAATAATTAAAAATATTCATCATTAATGGCGTAAATAAAAATAACTCATTTAGATAATCTTTGCTTTCTGATAACTCTTTAATCAATTCAAAATAAGGAGTAATATCATCGAATACAAGATTAGGAAAATTTAATCTATTTGATGAAGCAACAGATTTATAATGAATTTTACTTGATATAAAATCATTAAAAGTATCAGTATAAAATTGACCTATTATTTGTTCTGTTGATTGTGTTTCTAAAAATAATATTCTTTCTTTTATAAAATTTGATATTTCTTCATCACTCTTAAAGTTCTTTATTTTTTCTTTAATTTGTTCTTTATCCATCTTTTTTATCCCCACTCAAATAATCATCTAAATTAAATGTAAATTCAATCATTCCAGAATAGTCATTTTCGTCATAACTATAATCAGTATAAAATGTTAAAAAGATAATAAATCTATTTTTTAAATACCTAGTTATTTTAATATCCATTTCTGGCTCAACACCATTTAAATCTCTAATATTAAGCCAAGTTTCACCACCTAAAATATAATCTTTAAAATCTATAGTTTCATTCATTGGTATTTCTAATAACTTTTCCAATTTACAATTTAAATCAAATCCAAATGAATAATCATCTCCAGAAACATCAAAAGTTAAGGTATTAAATTTCTCAAATGATACTTTTTTGCCATTTTCATATTGACTTTGTTCTTGTGTAGCTAAATTAATAATAACTTTTTCATTATTAACTTTTTCTAATTTTGCTATTTTAAACATAAAATCAACCTCCTTAATTTTTAATATTTTATTTTTTCTTATGTGATTCAGCTTGTTCTTGTGGGGTATATGTACTTAAAAATTGTGATATTAATTGTCTTTTCTCATTATCTACAACAAATTTGCCAAATTCTTTAAAATTGCCGTCAGATTCAGCTAATGCTAAGAAGTTATCTATATCAAATCCGGTCATATATTTTCTCTGAAGATGTAATGATAACTTAAAATATTTTTCTGGGTGTATTTCATAACCAGACTCTGTTTCTTTTCCAGATAAAATAGTTTGTTTATCTGGATTATCTTTATATGCCATTAAGTCAACACAATAAATATAATCTAATAATAATAATAATCCTTCAAAATCATAAGGTAATTTATATTTTGCTCTTGCTTCATTATACTTTCTTTCTAAATCTTTTAATCCTTCATTATTTTTATATAAAAAGTTTATTGATACAAAGTAATCTTTTGATACATCTATCATAATTGCTAGTTTGTTTAATAAAGTATCATACATTTCATAGTTGTGTAAGTTTGATATAACTGTTCCATTATTTATCATTCTTAAGTTTTCAGATGGAATTCTTTTTTCATCAAAAGATACTCCGTGAATTTCTGAATAAATTTTTTCAGCAAAATACTGTGTTTGTGCTTCCATTATCAATCTTCCAATATTACTTTCTTGATTAATTCCAACTTCATTATTTTGAGGATTTGTTTGAACTGCGTGATGTAATTCGTGATAAATTGTAATTTCTTTAAGTGGATCTTCTAAATTGCCTCGTATATATATTGTTTTTGTATCTGGATCTCTCAATCCCTTTGTATCTGGTCCATTTTCCAAATACACTCTATGATTTTCATCATAAAATTCAACTTTACTTGCATATCGTATAGCATTATCTATTAAATCTTCTAATGTAATACCATTTGGAATTAATCCGTCTTTTACCAAAACATAGAAGTAATTTGTAAAATACATTAGGGTTTGATTATCTAAATTATTATTTTTATCGCTGATTAACTTCTTTATTTTCTCATACATTATTATTTCCTCCAATTAAACACACTATAATTGTACTATATTTATTTGTATAACCATTAATTTAGCAACTTTAAATTTCTTCCGATTTCTCATCGACCTCATCATTAATTATTTTTAATAACTCATTAATTTTATCTTCTTTTTCGAGAATTTCAATTTTTAATTTTTGAATTATTTGCTTTACTTTCTCAATATCAACATTATTTTCTTCCATTAGAAATATTTCCTCCTTCGAGTTTTTGTACTTGCTCTGTAAGTTGACGAATTTTCTCATCGAGCTTATCTCTTTGAGTTGTTAATGAAACTATTTCATTTTTTAATTTTTCTAATATTTCAGCGTTGGATTTTTGTTGTCCTTCTTCAAGACTCTTCTGTTCTTGATAATTGACATAAAATTGAGCTAACTTATCTCAAGATTGTGCTTTAACTTTTAAAATTTCCATCATTGATACATTATAATATCCTTGTTTAATGCCTCCGTTTGCTGTTATTCTGTGTGGATAATAATCGTCATTTTCTTTCATTTTATTTATTAATATTTTTTTTCCAATCTGCGACGTCGAATAATTTTCAAATCCTAATTTTGTCATATTACGAATATAAAAATCGTAATGACTAGCTAAAGCAATTTTACTGCGGGGAACTCTAAAATTTCTATCTAATAATACATCTGTTACTAAAGGTTCTCCTTTATATTTATATCTTAAAGCATATTGAATTGCTATGTAATGACTTCTAATATAAGAAGTTTTTGTTATATTAGTAATATCACAATTTATAAAATCTTCTACTGTAAATATTCCTTTCTCATTTAATGCTATAATTCTATTTTTACCTTTTGAACTTTGAGAATCAAATAAATCCTCATTTTCTAATCTTGTATTTATATCCATATAATACTAAACCTCAATTTCATATAGTATAATTATATCATATTTTTTTTAATTCTTTCGTGTTGCTTGACATATTTGACATTTTTAAATTAATAATTTAATTATTAATTGTTTCATCAATTGTTGCTATTAAATCAATTCCTTCTTCTAAACTTTTAAAGCAATTAAATATTTCTCTGTTGATATTATCAATTTTTTTATTATGTTCCGCTAATTTTTTCTTTTGAAAAAACAAAGGTTTATTTTCTGTTAAATGTTGTTTATGCAATTTAAAAGACTACAAAGTAAAAATGGTACATCTGATTTAATTAATAAACTTGAAGTTGTTATTGATGATGACGAAAACTATCTGGTACAAATAATCTTAATGTATGATAATTGTAATAACAATATAGAAACATTGAAAAATAAAGTTGATAAAAGATATAAAAATAATCAAAAATTTTATAAGAAAGATTATTTTAATTTATTTTTAAAATATAATGACTTATTTAATAAATTAAAATATCATTATGATAATAATGTATAAACAATATTAAAACTATGATTTAGTTATCAAATTTAATTTTATCACATAAGTTAAATTAGGAACTATTAATATAGTTTTTTTATTTATATTAAGGGGTTTAATTTGAAAGAACAAAAGAATAAAAAAGGGAAAAAAATTAATTATATAAGATTTAATTACAGTGAAGAATTTATCACTAATATAGAAAACCCCACTAAAGAAGATTTAAAAAATATATTTAATAAAAAATATTTTAATTATATAAGAAGATTGGAAAATCGCTCTTTAGGGGGCTGTATAAATGAATAAAGCGCGTTATAATTTAGTTAGCCTGGAATTACGATTAAAAATAATCAAAAAGGAAGTGTTATTTTTATGAGTATATTACAAACTATTAAAACTATTATAAGGGTGGTGTTATATTTAAGATTATCTGATGAAGATAAAAACAAACTATCAAAAGAAGAATTATCACAAAGTATTAAGAATCAAGAAATAATGTTAAGGGATTATGCTGAAGAACAAGGTTTTAAAGTTGTTGGTGTTTATAATGATGATGATTGGTCTGGATCTGACGCTACAAGGCCTGATTTTAACAGAATGATTGAAGAATGTAAAAACGGTAATGTTGATATTGTTTTATGCAAAACGCAAGCTAGATTTGCTCGTGATATGGAACTTGTAGAAAAGTACGTTCATAACTTATTTCACGAATGGAATGTAAGATTTATAACAGTAGTTGATAGAATTGATAATGCTAGAAAAGAAACTAAAAAAACAAGTCAAATTCTAGGATTAACGGACGAGTGGTATTTAGAAGATACATCTTTAAATATTCGTGAAACATTAAAGTCAAAAAGAAAAGACGGTCAACTTACTTCAAGTTTTGCGACTTATGGTTATATGAAAGATCCAGAAAATAAAAATCATTTAATAATTGATCCTATATCTGCTGAAGTTATTAAAAGAATTTATGATGAGTATTTGTCAGGAACTGGACTTGATAAAATCGCAAGAAGATTAAATGAAGATAAAATATTAAGTCCTTATGAATACAAATTACTTAATGGTAGTAAACTCAAAATACCAGTAATTAAGGATTATGTAAATTATGGATATATTGAGAAAACTGGTACTTATATGTTGGATGTAAGTTTTACTAATAAAGAAGAATATATCTTAAAAGATTTAGTAAGTTTTAATTACATAACTACTGATATGAAAAACTTTAATAATAAATGTGATATTGTATTAAAAAAATACACTAATAATAGAACAAAAATATATTATAGTGAAAATGATAATATTGATATTAATAACTTTAATATAGATGATTGTATTTTATTAAATGAAAATGATATTATACCAAAGACAGCTAAAGTAATTATTTCATATACCAAAGAACTTGATCGTACTCACACTATTAATTATCAGTTTGAAATTACTCTAAAAGAAAACAGAGATCGCGTTGATTATTATATAAATATCTGTGGTAAGGGGGCAGATGAAATAAAAAAATCAGACTTTATTCATAATATAAGAAAAAAGTTTAAGTGGTCTAGTTCTACTATTAGAACATTACTTACTGATGAAGTTTATATAGGTAATATGGTACAATTCAAATCAACAACAGTTAGCTACAAAAATCACACGGTGGTATGGAATGATGATGAAATAAGAATTAGAAAGGATAATACACACGAGCCAATCATTGCTAAAGATATATGGTACACAGTTCAAGAAAGATTAGAAAATACTGCTAGAAGTTGCAAAGGTGGTACAGTACACCCACTATGTAATAAAGTGTATTGTTCTAATTGCAATCAAATATTTACCAAAACAGGTACTCGTAGATCTGACGGTACTGGATATTTATGTTGTAAAGATAAAAAGACAAACTGGTCTAGTTGTGATAATAAAGCTTCTATTAGAGAAGATCAACTACATCAATTCATATTAGAAAAAATGAATGAAATGTTAAAGAAATTTTATGAAGAAGATGATCTTAAAGAAATGCAAAACGAAGTAATAGAACAAGATTTATACAAAGATAAATTAAATTCATTAGAAAAAGAATTACAAAGTATTAATAAGGAATTACAAGGTAAAAGTACATATTTTCAAAAGCTATATGAAGATCGTACAAATGGGATACTTCCAGAAAAAGAGTTTTTAATATTAATGAATAAGTATAAAGATGATAACGAAAAGTTAGAAGAACGACAAAAAATAGTGAAGAAAGAAATATCATCTACACTAGCAAAAAAAGAAACAGTAAAAACTAAAAAGAATATCTTTAAAAAGTACAGACATATAGAAGAATTATCTATTGAAATTGTTGAAGATTTTATTGATAAAATTCTCATAGGGAGCTATGATGAAACAACAAATTCAAGGGATATTAAAATAATATGGAACTTTACCATTTAAAAATATATATAGATGATTTATTACATCGGGCAGTTGGTCCTATATCACCCTTATCACCCCTGGGGCCAGTATCCCCTTTTGGTCCTTGTATTCCAGATGGTCCAGTTGGGCCAATTTCACCTTGAACTCCGGCAGTGCCTTGATCTCCTTTTAGTCCTTTTTCACCTTGTTTTCCTTTTGGAATTATAAAATCAAGAACATGCTTTTCTCCATCAAAATTATCTAAGACTTGAGCTTTGCCATTTTCCTCTCCTGTAATAGTATTTCTAATTTCGATTTTTTCAGACGGTCCGGTTGGACCTTTAATGCTTTCTGTTGCCATCCATTCTTTTTTATCTTGATTCCAAATATATAAAATATCTCCTATGAGATAACAATCGCCACTATTTCCTGTGGGGTGTTTTTCTAATAATTCCTCATATGTATCATAACTATCTAATATCTCTATTCCCTTTCCTCTAGGGCCAGTTGGTCCTATCATGGGATACATACCTGCATTATATAGTTTTTCTCTTATTATTTTATTTTCGAAAATATTTTTAATCTTATCATCGTTCATAAAATCACCTCTTTTTTAGTATTTTATGAAGTTTTTAAATGAATGATTATAGTAATAGACTATATTAGATGAAAAGAGATTCATCTAATAATGGAATTATATCTATAACTGGTTCTTCATAAGGATGGGTATCTCTTAGAGCCTTAAGTACTTTTTTGACGTTTTTAATATCACATACAACTTCTAGTCTATCCTCTTCTACAAACTCTAGATGATTACATTTACCAATGCGTGGATTAGCATTGTTATTTGGGATAAATGTTCCAAGACATTTAGTTGATGATGAACAATAAGTATAATTTCCAATAATTCCTGCTCCAGCATTACAAATAGCGTCTCTTAATTTTTGAGTACTGTTTCTTGGAACTGTAACAGCTATTTTTACTTTTTGAATATTTATAGATATATTTTCTTGCATATCTAATTATCCTCCATTATCCATTCTTGAAGACTTTTTATTTCTTTCCTACAATATGTACAATAACCTTTAGTAGCATCAATAGATGCTCCACAACTAGGACATTTGATAAAGTTTATGTCATCTTTAAGTACAAGGGGTTCTTGGTTATTCTTTTTCATAATATAAGTATCATTGATATATTTTGGAAAGATTTTATTATTTTCAAAATATATTACTCTAATATCAACGGATACTTTTACAAAATAACCATCGTCTTGTTCATAGTCATCAAAACTCATGTAATCTAAAATGTCATAATCTACTACATTGTCCTTAGAAAAATATTTTTTTCTAATATCATAATTTAAGTTATTAAAGAATGTTTTCTTATCTATTTTAGTTCTATTCCAAAAGTCAATTTGTCTTTTATTTATTTTATCTTTATAAGATTTAATCGGAGACAAAATGATGTAAGCATCTGCTATATAGAAAAAATAGTATAAAACAAGTGATAAAATTAGGCCATAAATAAATATTTTGGAAATATCATAGTTATTAAAAGTTCTAGAAGTTAATTTTATAAAAATAAAGGATAATATAAGACTTATTATTATATCTATTATGGCGGTAACTATACGATAGGTCTTATTTTTCAAAATCCTATCATAATGGTATTTACTTCCCAAATCTTTATCAACATAGTCTATATTGTAATGTGTTCTACAATATGGGCAACCATCAATAAAATCTTTTATTTTACCATTCATTCCACAGTTTGGACATTTATAATCCCTATCCTCTTGTTCTTTAGAAATATAAGTATATTCTATTCTAGAATCAAATAGTTTTTCGGTATGAACTAAACTTTTTCCGAGATAATAATCTTTTTGACATCTTATACCACTTACTATATCGTCATTATGACTATCATCAGTGTTTCTTTCAAGTATTTTATTTCCAACTATATACTTAGTTTTTATATTTATATTTAATTTATTTAACTTATCTTTATGGTACTTTTCAGAAATTAATGGCATTTTAACACATCCTATCTATTATTGTTATTATTATTGTTGTTATTGTTATTGTTTGATGAGCGGCCATCTGAAGGGGATGATGAAGTCGGTACGTAATGAGGAATTAGGCCTAGATATTCATTGTTCATTTCTAAACCATCAATACTTGGATCAATACATTTGGCATTAATTACCTTTTTTATTTGAGAATTATCGTCTGGTATAGATAGACATAAACTACTTTTTCCACCTATTACTTCTCCTTGGGGATTTTCTGTTAAGAAGATATATATTTCATCTAACTCTTCTTTAGACAACTCATAGTATTTTGTTAAATCAATACATCTTTTTGTTCTTATTAACTCTTCATAAGTTTCTGGTTCTTGTTTCATCTTTTTAACTCCTTATCTAAATAATAAAATTCTATATTTTGAAATGGTAAATTTATGGCTTGGATATGATAGTAAGCATTATTTTTTTGCTTAGTATAGTGATAGTCTCTTAAGGACTGTGTAGTAAAGAAAATATTATTGGCATTTTCTAGAGAATAAAGGTCTTTATATTCTTTAATAAAATTAGTGATGTCATAACAATAATATCCTTCTTTATCTGATTTGATGTTATCTAGGACACCCTTATAAATTTGAGATGTCGCTAAATGACGCTGTTTCGTTCTATTTTCATCGCCATAGGTTACTAAATTACCACTTAAAAGTATCATATATAGAGAATTGTTTTCAGGGTAATCACACTGTTCAGAAATCAAGTTTTTCTTCATGTAGATTGTAATCTTATCTTTTGGGGTGATGTAAATAAGTTTTCTTGTTCGTTTTAAAATTTGTGATGAAAGACTATATTCATGATTATTTAACTTTAAAATAAACGAAGTAGGATCATAGATATATTTAAGTTTTTCATCACTCTTAATTATATCTTCTAAATCTGGATAAAGTGAATTTTTCGTTTTAGGAATATATGGAGCACTACTTTCTTTTCTCATATTATTTACATATTCATATACGGTCTCATCATTTCTTTCATCTTTTGGATAGTTTCTATCTTTATACATTTGTTGCTGCAACTTACAAGTGTAACTTTTATTAGTTTGGTAGTTATTTTTAACAAATGGGCACCCCGTTTTGCATAAATAAAGATAACCACATTTGATGCATTCTTCATTAAGGCTTTCTTTGTTGTGATTTAGAAAAATCTTTTTACGTGCTGTATCAAGTATTTCTGAAACAGTATTTTTAAAAATATTACCATAATAGTAATCTTTATTTTTTTGTCCTCTTACACAAGAATATATATCACCATTTTTTTCTAGTAAGAAAAATTTTTCCCCACAGTTATCGCAATTTGAACAATATTCTGGTCCGAATTCATCAAACCAAGGTCCATTAACACCGTAGTCTAAGTCACTTCCATCAAACTCCTCATGCATCTTCTTATAAAACTTTACTTGCTCATCCTCACTAAGATGATGGAGAATACCATTTGAATTATAATCGAAGCCTATCATGAAATTAAAGTCATTCATATCTAAGCAAGTATTTTTATGTAAGAATTTAAGATCCTTTATTATTTCATCTATATGTTCATAATGTTCTTTAAAGATAGTTGAAGATACTTTTTTCTTGTTGGGTATATCTTTTAACAAAGCAATATTTTCTAATATTTTATCAAGAGTTTTTTTATTACCTTTGGTTACTCTATATTCATCATGAAGGGATAGTGGTAAATCAAGACTACCAGATATAGAAACATTGAATTCTTTAATAGTATCCATATGTTTAGAAAGATCATACATATTTGTTTTAATGTGCGGTCTTCCTATTTTAAAGCCATTTTCACTTATTATTTTTTTATTGTCATTATAATATGTAGCAATGAACTCAATAAGATCATGAAACTCTGCTTTAGAAAGAGTTGTAACTTCTCCACCATGTAATGAGATATTAAATGGGATAACATTTGACTCTTTAAACTTTTTAATGGCATATTTTAGAGTTTCAAGGGAGTTAAATTCTTGCCAATTATCTTTTGTATTATCTTCTAAATAGCAGTATTTGCAATTCATATTGCAGGCCATAGTCGGAACATATAGTAAGTGTATAAATTTGTTTTCCATTGTTGGTCCCTCCTATTTAATTATAATATAGTCTTATTGAAATTGCAGATGTTCTTCTAAACATTTCCTCTCCAGATATTTCAACGGCTAAATTTTCATTTATTACTTTATATGGTACTGCTTGAGATAAAGTAAATGTTAATTCACCATTTGGACCACTATACTTTATGTTAAACTCATTTCCGCCATTTAAGACATTAACACTTTCTATTTTTAAAGTTACATTTTCTACGTTAACTGTTGGATAACGTTTTCCTATTTTAGTTTCTACACCTTGATATAAATAATCAAAGGTATCGTATTTATATTTGCCAGCATCTATAAGATGTCCATAATTTATTTCACCAAAGTAATTTATGTTAGTCGGACTATCTTTAAAGGCCCTTTCATTAACAGATATATTTTTAGGGATAGTTATGGAATAAAGACTATTGCATTCTCTAAATGCAGATGAGCCAATTTCATTTAGCTTACTGTTAGGAGTTAACTCTACATTAGCAAGAGCTGATGCCCCAAAGAAAGCGTGTCCCCCTATTCTTTCTACATTATCAGGTATTCTTATTTCACTTAAAGAAGTACAATACTCAAAAGAGTTTCCCCTTATTTCTGTTAGATTCTCTGATAACTTAACTTTGGATAATGATCTGGCATGAGAAAATGTTTCTCCTCCCATATATGTTAGTGTATCAGGTAGAGATATTTCAGTTAAGGAAGTACAATTAGAAAATGCTCCTCCACCTAAGTATTCTAATTTATTAGGTAATGTAATGTTTTTTAAATGTTTATCATTTTTAAATGCTTGACCTCTTATTTCGGTAATAGTGTTTGGAAGACTAACCTTCTTTAAAAAATACATATTGGAGAATGTATTACCACGAAGTCCAACAACATTTTCTTTCTTATATGTTTCTGGAATGCTAGCAGTAGTAAAATTGGTTAAACCAAAAGTATAAAATCTAACGTTATATCCACCATTAGTTTTTTCATACATTATTCTTGGATCTTTGAAGATAAGTAACGGTAACAAGAAAGCTGCCAAAATCATTAGAGGTCTTACCTTCTTCAATTTGTCCTCGACAATACTATTTTTAGCACTCATAACTATATTGGATATTTTCTCTCCTGGTCTTCCTTTAATCTCTTTTTTTAAATAAGTCATAAAATCATATTTTTTGGTATATTTATAATATATGAACAAAATTATTAATCCTATGATATAAGTCTTCATTGGAAAATGAAAAAATATTAAGGAAATATATACAAACACTAAAACGGTAAAGATGATAGTAAAAATATTTTTTCTTTTTAAAATATCACTTGTTACTATTTTTTTATCTGGCTCAATCCCTGCTTTTTTGAGTTCTTTATCAATGAATTTGTTTAATAATTCCTCTTCAGAATTATTATAAATTGGATTAAAATTATTAGGAGTAACAACCACTTTTGTTAATGGTGGTACCGGTAATGGTTCATTTGTAGGACTAGCTATTTCCTTTCCACATTTTGGACAAAACTTATATGGCCCTTTTAGTTCAGCACCACACTGGCTACATTTTTTGTATGTTGCATCTAATTGTTCAATAGGTGTTTGTTCTGTAATATTATTATTCATAAGTTTTAACTTCTTCCTTTCTACTAAAAAGCTTTGGTACTATAATAAAATATTATTACCTCTATTTTATTATAACAAACTTTTATATTTTTTTATAAATTATTTACTACTGTTTAAATATTATATATAATTACTATAGTAGAAAGGATTGAGAAATATGGGATTTCAAGATATGAATATTTTATTTATTGTAATATTTTCGGTAGTAATATTAGGTGGTATTGCAATATTTATAGTCGCAATTGCTTCTATTTTTAGTCCTAAATTCCAGGGCAAAATGATGGGAAAACAAATTAAGGCTACCAAGTATATGATTGATGAGACTAAAGATGATATCGAAGATATAGCTACGACAATGGGAAATGTGGGGATTAATTCCAAGAAAAAAATTTATGATGAGAACTATGATAATCTCCGCGATATGGCAACAAAGAAAGCCAATATTCATAAGGACGAAGTGGAAATTACTACAAAAGCAATAAAAGATGGATTAAGTGATAATAAAATGTATTGTAAACATTGTGGTGGTTTAATAGACAGTGATTCAGAATTTTGTAAACATTGTGGGAAAAGCCAATAAAAAGGCATGTGATTTTAAAATCATATGCCTTTTTAGTTTTATTCCATAAATGAACTAGGATGATATGATGTTATTCCTAGGCTTTCAGCCTTCCTTAAAATATCAAGTCTATCATCAACAAAGACTACATCCTTAATATTAATATTATAATGTTTACAGTAAGCTAATATAACATCAGGTTTTAACATAGTGTTAGATATAAAAATGATATTTTCTATTTTTATATTTGGATAGTTCTCATTTAACCACTTATATTTTTGATTTATCTCATTATTAGTTACAATTGTGCCTAGAATAAATACCTTATTAGGATCTAAGTTGTTAATTAGCTGTTGCATTGTTTTTAATGGTCTAGCATGGTAAAATAGATCTCCGAAAAGAAGATTATCAAGAGATTGACAACCTAAGTCATAACAGCCACCATCATATAATTTATCATTAAACCTATACTCTGAAAGTGTTCCATCAACATCAAAGAACACATACTTATCTTTTAATTTATTAATCATCTTCTACTCCTTACCTCAATTAATTTAAATATGTCTCTTCTATAATACTACCAGAAATATCCTTTAAAGTAATCTTTTTACTATCCATAATAATATAAGAATGGCGAGTATTATTCTTAGGTAGAGAAATGGAACCTGGATTAGCAAAAATTAAGTTATCCTTTTTTCTAATAAACCCAGTATGAAAATGACCATAGAACATAATATCAAACTTCTCATCAGGTAGAACATCTTGATTATATTTATCCCCATGAGTAAAATAAATTCTTTTGTTATTGATATTAAGAAGTAGATGATCATGAAAATTAAAATCAGATATAGTCTCATCTACTAAAGCATCACAGTTTCCCCTTACAACTTTTAATTTTTCCTTTAAACTATTTAAAATATTACAAACATCAATAGGACTATAGTCTTTAGGTAGAGGATTTCTTGGGCCATGATAATATAGGTCTCCAAGAATAATCATTTCGTCAGCTTTCTCTAATTTAAATATTTCAGGAATCATCTTAGCATAATATGATGATCCATGAATATCAGATATAATTAATAATTTCATATAAATTCTCCTTAAGTATATTATACATTAAAAAAAAGAGATTTAAAGTAAAATCCCTTCATTTTAATTAATAGCGTTACCGTTTACATATAACTTGTAACCATTAAAATCAATATTAGAATAAGTAGTATCTTCATCTGTTAAGCTAGTAACATAACTATCTACAGTTAATTTTATTTTATATGACTTATCTAGAGTTAACTTAATACTTTTGGCTGTTTTATCTTTATTAATTGTTCCTTCGTATGAAGATGAATTTTTTAGAGAAAATTCTAAAGTAGAAATAGAGTCAACAACAATATTGCCTTTTACTTTTTTGGAAGAGAAAGAATTTAACTGAATATTTACTCTCGCAACTAACTCTTCAATATGAAATGGTTTCGTTATGTAATCATTCGCACCATTTTGTAATCCTTCTAACTTATCATCTAGCGTAGATTTAGCGGTAAGCATTATAACTTTACTTGCAATTTCTTCTTCACGCATCTTCTTTAAGATTTCAAAACCATCCATACCAGGAAGCATAACATCCAAAATAACTAAATCATAAATATTAGAACGAATATTATATGAAGCATCTTCTCCATCGTCAGAGATGTCTATAACATATTTTTCTTTTTCTAAACTTTTTCTTATAACATCCGCTAAATTAAATTCATCTTCAACAATCAAAATACGCATATTCTTCACTAACTTAACTTAATAATACTTTTATTAAATAAACATTTAATAATTTAATTTTCTTTATGTACTAAATTATACATTCTTAAAAGTAGTTCTTTATTAGAATCATTATTTTTACCAGTGAGTTCTGTATCAAGGTCAAAAAATGTTTCTTGTTGTTCTAATTTTTCTTTGGTAAAATCTTTTAATAATTTGTCATGTTCTTTTCTTAATTTATTTATGGCTTCTCTACTTTGACGTAGGACGCCATCTTCCCACCACGCTAACATAGTTTGAGCTACATCTTCTTTTGGCTTAAATGCATCTTCCATCATAGACTTATATCCAGAAATAAAAGATTGGGTGGCTTTTACACTTTTTAGCTTTTGTGCTTTAGAAATAATAATAGCGTACTCTATTCTTAAAGCCTCATTGAACTCTTCTTCTGTAAAATCTTTACCTAAAAGATTAGCTGTATACTTTTCAATTAAAGAACTAAGTTTTCCTAGTTCAACACCTGTTTTATAAAATAGATTTCCATTTAAAATATAGGTTTGAATATCTAGTGGTAAATTAGTGAATGCTAAAGCATCTTTTAAAACATTACTACTAAATTTATGCTTATTTTGAGAGATAAAATCTTTTTGATCATGCCATTTACCAGTAGAAAGTCCCAAATAAAAGCACTCTATAATCGCAATAGCTCGCTCTTCTATACGTGGTTCAGAATGAATGTTTTCATCTAATTGAATAGATAATATATCTTCGCTATTCTTAGCATCATGAACCTTAGCATTAATTTTACAATTAGTTATATTATCTTCTTCTACTATTCTTTTGATAGCTTTTAGTCTTGTGTGACCAGCAATTACAACATAATACTTATCATCTAAAGAAGGATAAGTTCCATAATCGATATTTTCTTTCCATATCTTATTTATAAAATTTATATGATTAATAAAACTTTCTTTATCTAAAATTACTATATCTATAGGATTTATTAAGCCATTACTTCTAATAGAATCGACAAGTTCTTCTATCTTAGCATTTTTTATTTTTCTTACTTGTGGAAGAGTTATTAATTTATCTACATCTACATTGATATAATTATATTCACCAAAAATCATATTTTCACCCCTAAATTAATACAGCTATATTTTAACAAAATACTTCTAATAAGTCAAAGAATCTAGTTATAGTAAATAGTGTAAAATAGTTTTGAAAAAAGACAAAAAGAGAAATATCTGTTAAAGTTACTGTTTCTAATATTCTGGTAGTGTTATTACAAATTTATTTTCTCCCAAATCGCATCATCTTCTTTGGTGAGCTGCTAAATCAAACATATGAAATGATTGACTAGATTTTTTATTTTCATATCTTTTGAAATTGAATTTATCTAGTATGTTACTCAGACAAAGCGTACATGCTAGATAAATTGCCTGAAAATTATAATCTTCCTAAGTCTCTACTATATGTATCAAAAGTTAGTTTGCTATTAAAAGAATTCTTTAGATTTTTAGTAGATAAATGTCTACCGTATATTATGCTGATGTCTAGTAACTATTATTTTAATCTATGCTATAGAAATGAAAACTATTGATACTCCATTCATTTTTGTATTTGACTATATTGTGATTCTCTATTGTCTATTAATTCAGTGTCATAATAACTGCAACCAGTCAGTCCAAAGATAACAATCACACATATAAAAATAATTAAAATTACATTTTTCATATCTAACCTTCCATCATTATTTTTACTTATAATATAACATAAAAAGAAGCAAATTTTATAAAAAATCTGCTCTTTTATTAATTATTCTCAAGTATTATTTGACCATCTATGATTGGAATATTTGGGAAACTTGCATCCATTAACGTAAAGTTTCTAATAGGTGCTTCTGGATTTGTTATTTCAACTGTTTCTGATTCCTCAGTCATTGTGATTGATTTAACGGTATCATCAAATGTATGTCCGCCATCGCCAGATATTTGCTTATAATATATTTTATTACTTCCTGAGGCGGCAAACGGAACGTTATTAAATACGGCATTTCCATCATCATTAGTTGAAATCTCTGTTCCAGTTATTGTTCCCGTACTATCAGTTCTTACAAATTTTGCACCAATAATTTGTACTCCAGTATCTGGATTTCCTGTATCTGTTACATGAAGTGTTAAGGTTCCTTTAGCACTTATTGTAAAAGCGTATGTATCTGTTCCATCTATAATGGTAATACTGCTTGGACTAAGTGTTGAAGGGTCATAACCTCCAGCTACAGCAGTCGCGTTATACGTTCCTGTAACAAGTTCAATACTTCCTTTACCATTTGTTATTGGAATTGTATGTCTTGCCATAATATCATCTTACCTCCTTCTATTTTGATATTTGGATAATTCTTATCCATTAGCATAATTGTAACAAGATGTTTTCTTTCTTTATTATTATCAATATTTACACAATATATTTTATCTTTTCGTGCAATTAGTGGTACTATTATAATTATATTCGAATATATAATTAAGTTATATAGCTCATTATCACATATTGGAATTTTTATTTTTCCTAAGTTATTTGTTATTCCCTTAAAAACAATCTTATTACAGTTGTCTTTTAACATAATTTTTAAACTATTTTGACTCACATTCTTATCACTGTAAAGGTTAATATAAATATAATCTTTTTTCATAATTCACCTCATTACAATATATTTTATGAATTAATTTACTTTTTTATAAAGACATTATTCCTCTATACTCCAAATTATCATAGTAGAATAGTCTTCATCTTCCAGTAAATCTTTAGTAGGACTAATTAATAGACCCTTATCAGTAGAAAATGTAATATTACTTACTCCAACATTTCCATTGTTAGTACTTGATTCATACACTAATTTTTTATTTGTTGTTAATTTAAAGGATTCATTATCAAACTTTTTAAATAGCAATGAGTCTATTAATACTTTTCCACTGCTATCTATCATAGGGTTTGTAAAATTTATATATAATTTCCAATTTGTACTGTTTACTCTGCTATCAATCACTGTTATTACTGTTTTATTTTTTTTATGTAAAACAATAGGATTATTGGATAGTGGTGTCATACTAAAGGGAATATTTTCTGTTACTTTTAAAAGAGTTAATTCTCCCATGAACGGAACAGTTACTTTTCTTTCGGTATAACAACTATTTAAACAAGATGTTACTTTAACCCTTGTATTATCAGGAATAATATCATCAATGTTTACTTCAAATAAACCATCTTTATCTGCTGTTGCAGTAAAAGCTTTATTACTATATTCTATTTTAACATTTGCATATGGTATTGTATGACCTGAGATGGAATTTATAGAATCTGTAATTGGATGAATGTTTATTTTTAGCATTCCTATTGTTAATATCTTTATACCTTGAAGTGTAAAACTATTTATATCTGTTGAAGAAATTAATTCGCTATCTGTAAAATTATGGGATGTAACAGTAGTACTATCTTTATTAAATATTCCAGTTATTTCTGCTGGTGTATCTTCCTTGTACCAATAAAAAGCTGGTGTATCATCCAGTGTACAAGCATTTAAATAATCTAAAGCATATATCCACATATTTATTCTACTAAATTTGAAGGAAAAATCAACAGGATTATTAGTATATACCACATTAGCATTTTTGGTATAAATATTTATGTATTTTGGATTATCTAATATAAATTTTTGATTAGAACCTTTAAAATAAATGTTATAATTATCGGTTGGAGTATTCATATATGTATTAATTACTGATAAACTTGCACCTTCTAAAACTTTTAAGTCTCCGAATACATTCCACATTGGAACTCTTTGATGACTTTTTTCGATAAATGTAAAATTGGCCATTTCTTCTATTAAAACGTTTCTAGCACCGTGTGTAGTCGTTATTGCAAAACCGTTTCCGGTAGTTAAAAGAAATTCTGATCCATGTCCAACTGTTAAGTCAAGTCTATTTGTTCCATTCATAAGTTCCTTATTAGTAGTAATATTTACATTACTATTCGGAACTATTTTTATATACGATGGTATGACATCATTAAAAAAGAATACTGGGTTTGTATTAGAATTACTTGTAATTGTAGTATTTCCTCCAATTAAAATTCTATTAGAATCACAAACTTTTTTTACGGTAACACCATTCGTATCACTACCAGATATAAGTGAATCAATTATTTTGGTTATACCATAATAATTACAAGAAAGTTCTACACCACTAAAATTAATATTATTATATTCAACACTCAAATTGGAATAATTAGGATGTGATGGAACATAAACTATACCATATGTATGTGAACTAATTATGTTCATATTTTTTAAAGTAATTTTTCTATTTGAAGTACTAGCTTCTATTACATCAGATGATTCATTTAAATTATTTGTATATGTATATTTAACATTATTATATGTTCCATCTATTATTAAATTCGTTTTATTAGCATTTATGGTAAAGCCACTTGTAAGAGTAATATCATTGCCTAAATAAATATAATTGTAGTCATTTTCTTCACTTAATGCTTTTTTGAACTCTTCGCTATTATTCACTACAACAGTATTATCATCTATTATTTGCATATTATCACTTTCCTTTATATAATTTATTCTTTAAGTGAAATTTAGATTAATTAATTTATAACAATTACGTTGAAAAAAATAATTGATGCTATTACTAATGTATTTTGATAACGCTAAGCATAGCGTTTGTACTTCCATTAAATTTTATATTCACTGTTTTTGATGCCTTAGCGTTTAATGTTACAAGGTCATCACTTTGTAAAGATATAATAGTTGAACCACTTATACTATTTATCATCTGGGCTTGAAACTCACTTGTTGTATTTGTTGCTGGTTGAAGTAAACCATTTGCTCTAACTGACATAGTTATAGAACATTCTTCATTGGGTGCTCCACACAATAGATAAGATACAAGATAAACCCCAGTTTCTCTTATCTTAATTGAATTATCATCAGGATACTCTGTAAATAGTGCAGTACCTTTTTCAGGTAGAGGAATTACTGTATCAGTACCTTGTGATACACTTAATTGTGTATCTGTCATTGAATATCTTATTCCATATGAAGATATAAATCCTGTACCCGGAGGTCCTTGTGGGCCTATTGGTCCAATATCACCTGTATCACCTTTTTCTCCCTTTGGTATAAGAAATGCTAAATGATGAACCCAATTTTCAAAAGTATCCATAACTTGTGCTGGTTCCCCCGGTTCGAGTGTTTCTGTTTCATCTATCGCAATATGTTCAGTTCTACCTATTTCTCCTGGGAGACCTCTTGGTCCAATATCGCCTGTATCACCTTTTTCTCCCTTAGGAATTTTAAAGTCTAATATTACATCTGTAGTTGTCCCTACATTCTGTACTTGTGCTTCTTTGTCAGATTCGAGTGTTTCAGTTTTTCCAACCTTTATAGTTGCTGGTCCTTGCTCTCCCTGTGGACCAGCAGGTCCCCTTTCACCAGTTTCACCTTTTTCCCCTTTTATACCTTGTTCTCCTTGAGGGCCAATGTCACCCTTTTCACCTTTATTTCCTTTAGGAATACTAAACTTTAGAATCAAATCTTCGGCAGTTCCAATGTTTTCAACACTAGCATTACTATCCGGCATAACGGTTTCTGTTAATCCTACAGAAATACTTGCAGGTCCTTGAGGTCCACGTGCTCCTGTTTTTCCTGGTTCGCCTTGTTCTCCTTTTGGCCCCTGAATGTAGCAATATTTGATTTTGGAATTCTTTTCATCTAGCTTTCTTTTTATGTTTTCATAATTGTCATTACAATTACACCCACTCATTTATTTACCTCCTAATTAATATTCTTTATAATATAATTTATGATAAATGAGTACTTTTTGATAATAGATTTAAGATTATTACAAAAGCATCAATAACAATAGTATTTATTGATGCTTTATTGTAAAATATAACATTTCTCTAATTATCCTATTTTTGCTACAGTTAGTGTAGCATTTGTAGTTTCGTCGAATGACATTGTTATGTTATCTGTTGCTCTGACATTTAAGGTAATAATACTATTAGCGGGTAATGCTGCTATTATGGTGTTACTAATATTTGATTTATATGTTGCTTCGAAATTAGCATTTATATCACTGCCTGGCACTATTTTATTTTCATTCATAACAGATAAGGTTAAAGTGCAATCCCTGTCAGTAATGCCACTAAGAAAATATGAAATGATATAAAATCCGCTTTCATTAATTTTTATGGCATTATCAACTTGATAGTCAGTATTTTTATTTGGCCCCACTTCATTGAATGAAATGATAGTATCAGCTAGTTTTGCGAGTGCAATTTGCTGATTGGATGTTAAGAATCTCATCCCATATGCAGGAGGAATTGTTATTAAGCTACTTTCTCCTTTTTCACCCTTATCACCTTTTAGGCCTTTTGGAATCTTAAAATTAAGAATGAGATCATTTTCAGTTCCAACATTTTCAACTGCAGCTTCTTGATTTGATTCTACAGTTTGTGTTTCTCCAATCTTGATAGTTGTTGGACCACTCCTACCCCGCGGTCCCTGTGGGCCTTGAATGTAACAGTACTTTACTTTTGAATGAATATTATTCATTTCTTTACAGCATGGGTTGAAAGAGCAATCATTTGCCTTATTGTCCATATTTTTCTCCTTTCGTGTTATCTTATGTATTTAAAAGAAAAAATGAAACGGCAAACATTTAGTTAAAATACAATTGATCTTTACTATAATTAAGATTTTTATGTATACAAAGTTAAATCTTCCCATAATAAAATGGGAAGATTTACTAATTTTTGTTATATTCCTCTACCTAAATATTCAATATTAATTGTAACTAAAGAATTAACAAAGTAAGATTTTGAATTAATATCTTTTATATCTGGGCTATTCAAATAGAATTCTTTTTTACCTAGATTTATAATCTCAAACGTATTGTCTGTGTTATTTATAGACAATATTCCTTCGGCTACTATTTGAGAAGCATATTTATTTTGTCTCCACTCACTAGAGCCTATATATATTTCATCTGTATCTACTAATCTAAGTCCAAATGATATAAAATCATTTTTAGAATCAAAATTAGGGTTTGTAGGATAAATTGAAGCTGACAAAATAATTGAAATTTTGTAGTAACCTATATTGTTAAATTTTAAGGTGCTCTCATTTTTATTTAATGTAATAATATTGTCTGTATCTATTTCCACTCTGTTTATCGGAATTCTTTTACCTGATGATATGTTTACTCCTTCTGTTATAGTGCCATCATTATATGTAACTAAATATGCCCTTTTTATAGATAATGGTCCACTAGGTCCTATAGGTCCTTGTGGACCCCTTGGACCTTGCGGGCCTTGAATATAACAAGAATTACATTTTTTTATATGCTCTGTAGACATTCAGTTAACCACTCCCATTATATAATATTACTTAAAGAAAAAAAAATACCTTAAAAATTAATTTTATATTATTTTACTTTATAATATGTTAAAAATTCATATCATACTCTAAATAACTAAAAACAGAAGTATAATCATTTTTGATATTTTTCTATTACATTGTACACGTCCCAATGCTGTATTCAATAAATAAAATTATTTTGGAACTAATTATCAGATAGAATGACTTTTGTCAGACATTTTAATTTTTATAAAAATGTTATATAAATAAGGTGTCATATTACTAGTTGCCTACGAATTCATTGATATTTTTATTAATCTTTTCTATTAATTTTCCGATATGAAATCCATCTGTAAAACCATGATGAGACATGATCATTAGATTAACAAAGCACTTATTATCTGTTAGTTCAAATTTATCCCAAATAAGCTGAGGAATAGTAATATTTTTATCAAATGGTGGAACTAAACTTGAAAAGTGATACCAAGGTGAGCATGATACCCAAAGTTCTCCCCCTTCTTTTTTGATAGATTTATTAGTTATTAAAAATTCTTCTTCTGTTTTTTTGAACTCGTTAATAAAGTCCTTATAGTTATCCTTTATAGAACAAGTAAAATAACCAATATTTCCATCTTTAAACATTTGGGTAAAACCAATATTTAATTTATCATATTTATATATTTTGCCATTTTCATAACGATATTTGAATTCTTCTATCTCATTCATAGCTGAACCAAAAACATACGCAATAGTTGCATAATGGTATTTATGTATTTTGCAATAATCATAGATATTCGTTATATCTATTTTTGTCGTGACAAATACAAAGGGATTACTTCTCTTATGATAATAATCAAATAAATCTTGTCTACAATAATCTTTTATTTCTTCTTTCATAATAACTCCAATATTTTTTATATTTTTAGATAAAACAAATTAAAAAGAAGCATTGCTTCTTAATAAATCATCTTACTTTTTAAAACCTCTATTACTGGTCGTACTCCTAATTCATTACCTGTTGTAACACTACTCGTTGGTAAATAACCAAGCCTTCTACTAGTAGCCATTATTCTATAAGCATAATATGGTGATGAATTCTCTTGATTTTCAAGCCAATAGCCGGTAAGAAAATTGGTACTAGCATGATAATTTGTGTTTTCCAACATGAATGTACATTTTGAATCTAGTACACCATTAGTTGTAATTGATGACCCGCAGGCAGTTTTTATTTCTTGAATTGTTAATAATCTTGCGGCAAATCCTGAATAACTAAACGATGAAACTACTGTAGTACCAGACTCATCTTTAATTGTTCTTGTAGTGCTGTTTAAGGTTACTTTTGTCCATTTAGTAGTTCTAGGCATATAGTTTTTAGCTACAGTTGGTCCTGATTTAATATTATTGCCTGTATTATATGTCGCTGTCTGATTCGCTGATGCATCACCATTGGAGTTTGTATTATTATAATATATGAGAACAGCTCTGGAACTGTTAGTACTTAGATTACCAATATAATAAAATCTTTCTGTTGCTGAATCATATACTCCATCATTATTTACATCACAGTCAAAAGCATCACCTACACTAAGTGCTCCTGTAGTTCCTAATTTTCCGTATGTTATCGTTTTTGTTTTCTTACTACCACTTGCTGAATAGCCGGCGGCATAACAGCCACCACTACTTAAAGTACATGTTTCTGTATGAAGAGTGGTTGCCCTCTGACAAATTCTGTCAAATCCAGTAACTGTAATATTTGAAAAGCTTGAATTTAATGTGCTAGATAAATAGGCATAGCCAATTCCTATACATAGAAAGAGAATAATAATTACTGATAAATAATGTTTTTGTCTTTTTTTCATTCATATTCTCCTTTATTAATATATCATATCTGATTTTAACACTTCTATTACTGGACGCACTCCACATAAGCTAGTAGTTGAAGTTCCATCTTTTGGTATTGCCGAAAGTAATGTACCGTTAGGGTTTTGAATTGCAAAAATTTGTTTACTATTGGCATTAGTATGTGTTGTATTCAGCCAAATACAACTAGCTGCCGATCCACCAAAATTTTCCCAGAAAAATGAGTTATCAGTTATTTTTCGAAATTCTTGATATGTTAACAATCTAGCAGCAGTAGTATAAGTATATTTAGGTAGATTGTGGGTAACAGAAGTAGTAGAACTAGTTTGTTCTGTGACTGTTGTCCCACCTTCATAATTATAAATTTGTGCAGTTCTAACAATAAGTCCAACCCTTGGCCATGCACTTCTTGTTGGTAATTGGTTTACAGCTGTAATTGGCCCACTGTATATATTACCATTTGCATAGTATTGGCTTCTATTATTAAGGCTAACACCAGTTGATGAACTATTACCATAGTATACTAAAACTGCTGTATTTTGATATGTTGTTAAGTCTGTTACATAATAAAATCTTTCTGTCGCTGAATCATATACACCATCACCATTTACATCACAATCAAATGCATCACCACTAGCTAATGTACCTGTCGTTCCTATTTGTCCGAAATTAACTGTTGTAGAACCAACTGTTCCAGAGTGAAGTGTTGTTGCTCTTTTACATAGTTTAGCTCTTGCTACCCCTGTACCTTTATCTTGAACATAATTTAATTTAAATGTCATGGTTCCTATTGATTGGCTTGTAGATGGAGCATTTGATTTATTATCATTATATTTTATGGATATTCTTAGAGTTTCAAAACTACCTGCTTTTAAAAGATCATTTTGTTTTATTGGTCTATTAAAAGCATATGTAACATTATAACTTAAATATTGTTGTTGTGCTGGCGATAGACCTGATTTTACTAGGCTAGATAAATTGGCATCTATTGTTCCACCATTTACAACATTTACATATACTTCATATTCTGATCCTGGTGATGATAGTGTTATTCCTGACACCGTTAAGGTAGTATTATTATCACTTAATGTGGCACTAGCAGCACCAACACTGTTCCCGCCCTTTGTAACATTTGCAAAATGTACATCCCATTTAGCTGACGTTATTTGTGTTGTACCATTAATACTAATAGTAGACGTCAAAGCAGCATAGCCTACACCTATGCTTGCAAAAAGAATTAAGATAATAACGAAATAGAAATGATTTCTTCTTATTCTTCTTCTCACACTTTTCCCTCCTACTATTAAACTCATTATTATAATACCCTATTATCTACGATATTATCATTATACTTTTTTTTACAATTTTTTTCAATATTTTTAGATAATATAATTACCATTATTAATATAAAATTTTAAAGCAACATGATTTATTTCTATGCTGCTTTTTTTAGTTAAAAAATTAATAACTTATTCTTGACTTTGGAACTTCTATAACTGGCATAACTGATGCTGTTAAAGAGGTTACATCATCATCCCTAATTTGATTATATCCTAAGGACGGTGCGAATAAATATAGAGCATTACTTTGTGTCTTTGGTGTTTCTAACCAAATAACGCCAGTAATTGGGCAGTTACTTTCATTTGCACATGATTCAACTTCACTTAATGAAGGTAATCTTGCTGCATAGCCAGAATAATTAAAGCCTTTAATAATAAAATCACTATCTTGGGATTTAATATCCCTTATGGCTTTAGTCAAGCTAACATTTGGCCACTCAGAAATTGTTGGTAAATATTTACTTGCTATGGTAGGACCATTTAATGTATTTGTTTTACTGTAAGCCACGTAATCGGACGATGTAACATTATTATAAATTAAAACTGCTGAAGTAGAATCGGAATCTAAATCTTTAAGATAATAAAATATTTCTGTTGATTCGTTATATGTTCCATCACCATTTACATCACAATATAACTTGTCACCTAACATTAAATCTTCACTAGTCGCGGTGTTATCCCTTATACAAAGAATGCTTGGTTTGGCTCTTTCCTTGGCAGTTGAATCTGCTTGGACATATACAAATGTTGCGGTTAAATTAAGTGTTTCTGCTGATGAAGGTAAATCTGTTGCTGACAAATCATCTTTAAATCTTACTCTTACCCTTATTGTTTCACTTGTGCCTTTTTTTAAATAATCTTTTGTTGAGATAGTTGCACCATCACTATAAGTTACTGTGTAGGTTAAATATTTTTGTTGATCTGTTGTTAAGGAAGTAGCTGAAAATCCCGATAACATAGCATCTATTGTACCTTTATTTACAGCATCAACTGTGAATTCATAAGTATCACCTGGTTTACTTAAAGTGATATTAAATGATACTTTTGTTTTAGTAGAATCAATTGTAGGTGCTGTTGTTACTACACTAGCACCATTATCTACTATTACTAAATTTTCAAAATGAATATCCCAACTATTTTTAGAAAGTGTACCTTTACCAGTAATACTAAGAGTAGTTGATAATGCAGCGTAACCTACTGTTACACTAGCAAAAACGAAGAAAACAAAATATAATAATGGCTTATTAACTTTTCTTCTGATTTTCTTCATTTTATCACCTCTCTTAGTACCTAGCTTAAACTTTTATAATGTTTCTATTTGACTTTCATCAATTACTTTAGTTTTCTTCTTTATTGGAGATACCCTAAAAGATTTCATGTTGCTTAATTTTATAATTGTTGTTCTTTCTATATCTGCTAGAAGACTTTCATCAATATCAGCATGTTTTTCATATTCAGCTATTATTAATTCCAATGGTGATTCTACTTCATCATTCTTCTTTAATATATAGATACATGCTTCAGTATTATCTAGTAATACAAATGAACAAGAATCTTCTCCTTCAATCATATAATAAATAGGTTTTCTTAACTCTAATTGAGCATCCATCAAATCTTCTAAATTAGTTACTCTAATAATATTTTTTCCACTTAGTTTAGGAAAGTTATAACTTTGTACTAGAATAGCATCATAATTTTTTAATATCTTTCTTAGAGTACTTTTATAAATAGATTCCTCACTTCTTGTATTTCTAATAAATACAATTAAGAATATTAAAGTTACTAAACTTATTGCTCCAAAGACTATGGCATATGTCATTAAATCTTTAGAAAACATGTAATATGTTAATCCTAATGCTCCTATTAATACTAATACTATTAATATTATCTTTACTTCTCTTTTCATCCTTTTTTCTCCTTACTCATAAATTCTGATAAATATACACTTGGATAAGCTATATATGGCACATCAAATTTTACTATTCCTTTGACATCTTTTATAGTTAAATCCATATAATCTGGTGTATTATTAGCATCACCTTTTGTACGATAATAAACTTTATTATCTTTTTTTTCAATCTGTATTAATCTATGTACGTATACTTTATTTCCTGATTTGAAGGCTATTACCTGTCCTACTTTTAATTCTTTAGCGCTTTTTATTTTATGTATTATAACGGCATCCCCTTTTTTTATTTTAGGATACATGGAACCTGATCCTACTCCTATTAGGTAATATGGGAAGAATCCTGAAACTAAACATACTAATACTACAATGAATGCTACTACTGGTATATCAGCTATTTTAAATGTTTCTTTTCGATATTCTCTTTCTATTCCATTATAATATTCATTTAAGGCTCGTGATGTATATATGTATAGTATGAATGGTAATCCTATTCCAATCATGGAATTTAGATAGTCGCCTAAATCTGGTATTATTGGCATTATGTATACGTAGATGTCCATTATTAAGCGATAAGCTAGTCCCGGTTTAAATCCTACTTTATAAGATAAATAACTTAAGACTAGGTTTTTAGAGATAATCGGTAATATAAGTGCTGTTGTTGTTTTAAATGTTCCTGTTAAATCACTTGGATCTATTCCTTTGACATTTAGAGCTAACTCAAACAAAATAACTACCACTGTTGTTAAGACAGTCATAATTTTATTATTTTTGTTACCACTTATTAAGACATATCTAAATAATTCAGTACAAATAATTATGACTATGGGAGCAAAAGTGTTATCAATAATTGATGTAGCATTTAATGAGTAAGCATTCTTTAAGAAACCTACTACTAATCCTGCTGCATATGATATTGCAAAGAATACGACTATAATTGTTAGTGTCATTTTAGTAACGTATTTTTTGATTCTATTTTCTTTATCTTTTTGAAAGCCTAATATTAATATGGCGATTCCAGTTAATAAAATTATCAAAGCTGCGGTTAATGATTCTGAATATTTTAAATAACTTTTTAGAATTATGAATCTATAGATAAATACATATACTAGTAACACCGATAATAATAACCCACTTTTTATATTCTTTTTTTGCATATTATCTACTCCTATGATACTTGTTTTATCTCTTATATATATTAACTAAAAAATTAATATATATAACAAATAATAAGTCTACTACTCGGATATACCGAGTAGTATTTCTTATTTAAATTATGCTTGAACGAAGTTCATTGCGTATGTTAATGATAATGCTTGATCTGCTGTTGGTAATTGAGCTGCTGTAATATCTTTTTTGTATTCAACTCTTACTTTAACTGATCTTGATTTTCCGGCAGCGATTGTATCTCCTGCTGCTGGTGCTTTTGATGTATCAGTCCATACTGCTGTATAGTTTGTATATACTGCTTGAGTTGTGCTTAATCCTCCTTTTGTTGGAGCAGCACTTAATTTAGCTCCTAATGTACCAGCATTTTTAACTGCTACTGTGAATTCATAGAATTGTCCTGGAGTATTTAATGTTACTGCATATGATACTTTTGTTTTTCCAGTATCTACTGCTGCAGGTGTTGTTGCTGTTGCACTTCCACTAGTTACTGTTAATGTATCAAAATATACACTCCAAGTTTGTTTTTTGATTGTTGATGTACCATTAATATTTAATGTTGTTGATAATGCAGCATAACCGATACTAATACTGATTACTAACAATAATAGTAATGGGACAGCAAAACTACTTTTCTTTTTACTCTTATTCATAATTAATTCCTTCCTATTTTTACGCCTGTACTATTGGCAAAGAAAATTTTAGTGTTAATGTTGTATCTGCTGTTGGTAATTGAGAAGATGTTATGTCCTTCCTATATTGTACTCTTAACTTTATTTTCTTACTGGCTCCAGCTGCTAAGGTTGTATTGGCAGCAATTGCTGTTCCATCTGACCATGTTGCTGTATAAGTCATAACAGCGCTTTGAGTATTTCCTGATAATGTTGGGGCTGCTGATGTTTTGGCAGCGATTGTTCCAGCATTTACTATGTTTACAGTAAATTCATAGAAATCCCCAGGCTTTGGAAGTGTTACAGTATATGTTATTTCAGCATGATTATTAGTTGTAATCGCTGCTGGTGTTGCAGCTGTTACGCTTCCACTGGTTACTGATAAGTCTTGAAAATGAATATTCCAAGTGTTTTTAGTAATTGTTGATGTACCTGTAATGTTTAGTGTCGCTGTGATAGCAGCATAACCTACAGATAATATTACAACTACTAAAGCAAAGATAGGTAAAATATAGCTTTTTCTTTTAATTCCTCTCATATTTTTACCTCCTCTGTTTTCTTATTAAGCTTGTACGTATGGTATTGAACAAGTTAATGATAATGCTGTATCAGCTGATGGTAATTGAGCTGCTGTAATATCTTTCTTATATTCGATTCTTACTTTTACAGTTTTTTTATCTCCAGCTGCTAATGCTGTATTTGCAGTAATAGGTGATCCATCAGACCAAGTAACTGTATAATTAAAGATTGTAGGTTGTGTATTTCCCCCCAATGTTGGTATTGCTGATGTTTTAGCAGCGATTGTACCACCATTTACTACATCTACTGTAAATTCATATACTGATCCTGGTTGATTTAGAGCAACATTATAAGTTACTTCTGTTGTTTTTCCTTCAGTAATCGTTGGTGCTTTTGTTACTGTTGCACCAGTAGTAGTTGTTGCTTTTACGTTTGCAAAGTGTACATCCCAAGTTTGTGTTTTAATTGTTGATGTACCATTGATATTTAATGTTGTTGATAATGCAGCATAACCGATGCTAATAGTTACTATTAATAATAAGGCTATTACTACGAAACTTGAATTTTTCTTCTTTTTCATTTCTAACTCCTATTTATTATTTCTCTATTTTATTATGCTTGAATGAAGTTCATTGAAGCTGTTAATGTTAATACTTGATCAGTTGTTGGTAATTGAGCAGCAGTAACATCTTTATTGTATTCAACTCTTACTTTTGCAGTTTTCTTTTGACCTGCTGTGATTACATCTCCAGTTTTTGGTGCTACACCAGTATCACTCCATACTACTGAGTATTTTGTATATACAGCTTGAGCAGCACTTACTCCTTCAACTGTAGCATCTGCTGATAATTTAGCATCTAAGCTTCCTGCATTTACTACGTCTACTGTAAATTCGTAGAAAGTTCCAGGTGTTGGTAATGTAACTTCATAAGTTACTTCTGTAGTTTGTCCTGCTGTGATTGCTGCTGCTTTAGTAGCAGTTACTCCACCAGCTGTTTCGATAACATTTGCAAAATGTACATCCCATGATGATTTTCCGATTGTTGTTGATCCATTAATATTTAATGTAGTTGATAGTGCAGCATAACCAATACTAATTCCAAGTACTAATACTAGAACTAAAATTGCAATAAAACTGCCACGTCCTTTTTTTTCATTGTTCATATATAATCCTCCATTTTAATTTATAAATCCTTATTGAACGAGTTAACTACTCAGTATTGAGTAGTTAATTACTTTTTTATGCTTGAACAAAGTTCATAGAAAATGTTAATGCTAATGTTTCACCTGTTGTAGGTAATTGATCAGAACTTACATTTTTATCATACTCTATTCTAACAACTGCTGTTTTTTTATCTCCAGCTGCGATTTCGTCTCCTGTTGCAGGATCAGCATTTGAATCTTTCCATTTAACTGTATAATTCAAATATACGTCTTGTGCAGCAGATACTCCACCTAATGTTGGTGCTGTAGAGATTTTTGCTGGTAATGTACCAGTATTTTCTACATCAACTTCGAACTCATAGTAATCTCCTGGTTTAGCAAGAGTTACATCATAAGTTACTTCAGTTGCATTACCAGATGTAATAGTAGCTGCCTTAGTAGCTGTTACTCCACCAGCAGTTTCAATTATATTAGCAAAATGTACATCCCAAGATGCCTTTCCAATTGTTGAAGAACCATTAATATTTAATGTTGCTGATAAAGCAGCATAACCAATACTAATTCCAATTACTAATACCAATAATGCTATTACAATATAGTTAGTACGACTGTTTTCCTTCTTCATCTTTTTCTCACCTCCATATAAAATTTTATATTATCTTCTGTTTTGCTAGTTGCAATGTCCATATGGACTCATAATAATTAGGTCAGATAAATATACTAATGAGATATACTACATTATAATCCCTACCCTATTATCACAATTAATGATAATACAAAATTTTACTTTTTTCAACTGGTAAATAAAATTTTTTAATAAAAATTAAATTTATATCTAAACTATTTTTTTTAATAGTTTGTTATTAATATTTCCATATATTGTTATAAATATACTTAAGTATTATTTTATAATTCGTTCATATTGCTTATTTTAATAAAATATAATTTTATCGGTAGGTGAATTTTTATGAAAAAGAAAATATTTTTTGGTATTTTGGGTATAACTATATTATTAGCATCTTTTGTAGCTTTATCACATTTTACTAAAAAAGATGATGTTTCTAAAACTAATAAGTTAAATGTTTTTGTCCTTAGTAAGAGTAGTTCTAGAGTTGTGGTACAGGATAGTAATAATTTGATTTATACTTTCAATAATAATGATTTGGATTTTGATGTTGGTAGTCAAATAGTTATTTCATATACTGGTGTCTTAAGTAATACTAGTTCTTTACAAAAGGCTTCTATTGTTAGTTTTTCTACTGTTCCAGTTTCTGAGGATTATGAATCTATTCCTGAGTATTCTTCTGATAATGGTATTTTTAGTCAGTTTTATAAACTTGCTAAACAAAAGATTGATACTTTATCTTTAGATGATAAGATTGCTCAACTATTACTTGTAAGATATCCAGGAGATAATTATATTGATGAGTTATCTAAGTATAATTTTGGGGGATTTGTTTTTTATGAGAATGATTTTAAGGATAAGAGTGAAAATGATGTTAAAACTATGATTGGTAATTTGCAGAAAAGAGCTCGTATTCCCTATTTAACGGCGGTTGATGAGGAAGGTGGAAAGGTTGTTAGGGCTAGTAGTAATCCTAAATTAATTAGTTCTAAGTTTAAGTCTTCTAAAGAACTATATAATAGTGGTGGCCTTTCAGCTATTAAGGAGGATACTATAAATAAGAGTGATTTTTTAAATAATCTGGGTATTAATCTTAATTTGGCCCCTGTTGTTGATGTGACTACTAATTCTTCTGATTATATGTATGACAGATCCCTAGGAGAAAATACGGCTGCTACTGCTGAATATGCTAAGACTGTAATAGAAGCTAGTAAAAAGACTCATGTTTCTTATACTTTGAAGCACTTCCCTGGATATGGTAATAATACTGATACTCATTATAATAGTTCTGTTGATAATAGAACTTATGAGAGTATAGTTAGAAATGATTTACCTCCTTTTGAGGCTGGTATTGATGCTTTAGCAGAAAATATTCTGGTTAGTCATAATATAGTTAAAAGTATGGATGCTAATAACCCTGCTTCTCTTTCACCAAGTGTACATAATTTATTACGAGGCAGTTTGGATTATTCCGGTATAATTACAACGGATGACTTAGATATGGGTGCTGTTAGTTCAATTCCTAATAAGACTGTTAAGGCTATTCTTGCTGGTAATGATTTAATTATGGTTACTAATTACAAGGAGAGTTTTGATGAAATAAAAAAAGCTGTTAATGATGGTACTATTAGTGAGGAACAAATTAATAAGCTTTCACTTAGAATATTGGCATGGAAATATTATAAGGGTATGATGTTTGATATACAAAAATAGCATGGCTTAATAAATTCAAGCTATGCTATTTATTTTAATAAATTATATACTAATAAGAAATGATAATATGATCCTAATAAACAGAATATATGAAATATAGAGTGCATATATTTTTTCTTTGATCCTATATAATATAGAAACGATCCTATTGTATAGAATAGTCCTCCACCAAAAAGATATCTTAATTCTTCTATATTTAAAGATATTAATAATTTATTAAATACGAATAGTACTGACCATCCCATTATTAAATGTAATATTAGAGATATATTTTCATATTTATCTACATCGATTATATTTATGATTATTCCAATAATTGTTATTAACCATATAATATAAAAGTATACTATACCTATTTTATCGGATAATGCAATAAGGCAAACGGGTGTAAATGTTCCTGCTTCTAAAATAAAAACATTACAATGATCTATTACTCTCATGATTCTTTTTAGTTTATACCTTTTGGGTAATCCATGATATATAGCAGATGCGGTATATAATAAGAATAAAGATATGCAAAAGATAAGTCCTGAAATTAAAGATATTTTTTCTTTTGTTAAATTAGTTACTATAAATATTCCTATTAGTGATAATACTGCTCCTACTCCATGTGTCATACTATTTATTACTTCTTCTCCTTTAGAATAAACTGGTAAAGATATTTTCATATTTTCTCCTTGACAGTAACAAATATATGATAATGTTTTAAATAATAGAACAAAAAAAGTATCCATAATGGATACCTTTTGCTTATATTTTATTTACATAGAGCGACCATTTTGATGAGTCTTACTTCTTTGTGCTGCCCTAACTCGATTTTGTACAAGATATAATTTATTAGCTAAATCTTCTACTTCACTTTTATATGATTGTTGATTACTTTCCATTGCATTAACAAAATCTAAAGTATTACCTAATTGTTCAAATTTAGTTCTTGTAGCTTCATCTACCTGTGATATATTTTCCATATCTTTACCTAAATTATCATATAAAGCATTTAAAACGTTTAATAGATTATCTTCCTTAATAATTTCACCTTTAATACGATCTGGAAAGTCATTTTGAAATCTATTATATTCTGATACACCCATCAAATTAGCTTCACCCTCTAAAATTGGGGAATTTAATTGACCAATTCTCCATTTATAGTTTGATCACTTTCTTTAATTGGTTGAGTAAAGTGTACATATGCGTAATCTGAATTCATTATTTTACCTCCTTATATTTACATATTAACCTGTTTTCTGTTAAATGTCTTCTTTTTTTGCCTTTATAATTAAAAACTAGTTATAAATTTCTTATATAACTAGTTTTCTGTTTTTATTATAAACAAGAATTTAATCTAAATTGTCTGTTTTCTTTTTCTAATACTTCTAAATAATTTGCAGATAGCATATGGCATGGTCTTTCGCCATTTAAAACATTGTCATATAATGGTGCTAGTTTTTCTTCATCAAGACCTTGTTCATAAATATCAAATTTTTCATCATTCATAACTTTTGTGATTTTATTATATAATTGTGCTAACTCTTCTTTACTCTTTGGTTTTGGAGTTGTTGTTTCAATATAATAGATTTTTTCAACTTCTTGATCTATTTCACCATCATCTTTTTTATAGATTGACTTATAAATATCTAGATAACTACCAAGTAATAACTGAATTAAGGCTTTTGATTCACTATCACAATTCTTACTATTTCTAGTAACATCACTAGACATTCTAGCAAGCGCTAATGTACAATATGTCTTTGAAATTTGTGACATTCTTAAATCAGCTTGTTTAAATACAACATTAAATAGTTTTTGAACTAAATATTTTATGTCTTCATCTGCATCTACTATAGCTCTTTCTTCATATACATCTATAAAATCATATAATTCAGTTATAGTACCATTATTCCAATTTACAAATTTTTTTAATCCTTCTAACATTTCCTTTTCCCCCTTAAATGTGTGCTAATTATAACACTTTTTTGATATTTTGTCAAATTTTACATTTAGGAGGCATTAAGATTATGTATCCTTTCACCATATTTAATATAATTTTTGTTTATTTTTTAGTACTTTTAAATGATATTACTTAATAAAATTAAATTTTAGAAATTTTGCTATCTAAAAGATTAATACTTTATACAGTAAAATACACTCTATCTTTTTCTAATTAATTGTTTTTGAATGTTTTTTTTTAAGTGGTTCTCTAAAGGTTTAGATACTTCACCAGTATAAACAATATCTAATTCATGTAGCGCTCTTGTTATAGCAACATATAACAATTTCATATCCAAAGGATTTGATGAAGAATATATATTTTCATTAGCATTATTAATAATAACAGCATCAAATTCAAGTCCTTTTGCAAGCTGATTTGAAATTGTACAAATTCTAAATCTTTCATCACTTAAATCATCATTTTCGGAAACATTTGGAATATGAATTCCTAAAGCAAATAAATCATCATTCATATAATTAGAAAGTAAATCTGTTTTACTTATTACAGCAATAGTCTTATATCCTTTTTCTTTATACTCATTTATCTTTTTAGCAATATATTCAGGAATGTTTTTTTCTTCTTCCATAAAAGAAACATTTACTTCATCACCATGTCTAACAACTAAATCGGACCTTCCAAGGCCAATGCTTTCAGCTACATCATCTGCAACATTCATTATTTCAGCAGTAGTTCTATAACTTTTATTAAAATTAATAACATTACCATTATTCTTAAACATTGATTTGTTAACATCCTCCCAACTGTTTATACCTCTGTAATCATAAATAGATTGTGCTAAATCACCAAAGATACTAAACGTTGCTGATGGTAATGTACTTTTTAAAGAATAAAAATTAAATTCACCTAAATCTTGAGCTTCATCTATTACAACATGTCTAATTTTATTATAGTCTTTATCAGGAGAAATAACTCTCTTAATATAAATCAATGATGCTAAATCTTCAAAATCATAAGAATTTGTTTTTATATTTTTCATAGTTTCTTTTTTTAATTCACTTAAATATGGATAACTATAAATATCAAATTCAGAAATAGTGTTCAAAAATAATTTATATAATTTTGTTGCATTAGCTTTAGATTTATTAAAATATTTTCTTAATGTACTTCGACAATTTTTTGATATCTCAATTCTGTCTTTTGAAAACATATTTCTGAGTTTTTTCTTTTCTTTCTCAAATTCTAATTTTTCCATGAAAATCCCCCTTATATTGAGTATTATCTAATTATAATTGATTCGAAATATTTTTCTTGAAATTCTGTTAATGCTCTTATAGCATCATCTGAATAATCTTTACCATCTTTTGAAACAATTAATTTGTCATCATCATCATTTGTACGATGTATGATAGCAATTACTTTACCACTACTTTTTTCTACCGGTTCAAATTCTCCTACTAAATAAGCATCTAATTCTTCACCATCACCACTTACAGTGTTAGGAACAAATCCATAATTTATCATATACATAAACCCATGTTTAGGATGTCTTGTTCCTAAAGGTCTATCTATTTCTATAGATACTTCCTTTCCTAAATAATCTTTTGCATTTACTTTTTTCATATTATTTCCTCCATTTCATTCTTATATTTTTATATTTTATCATATATTTGATCTGTTTTATATAAATGATGTCTAATTTTGTCCTTAATACATCAAATAAATGGATTTTTTTCAGCGTTATAATTTAAATTGTTCTTTTTATATAACTTTTTTATATTTTCTTCAATATTAAAATATTCTTTTTCAGATTTATAAATGTATTGTCCTATATATTGTTCTATATCTAAACCTGGATTTTGTTTTACCTCTAAAAGAACATTTTTAAATAACAATAAATCTAATTTTTTTAATTTCATTACATATTGATAAAAATCATTCATTGCGTCTTCTGAAATAGCTTTAGGAGCAGTTAAAGGGTCAATAGCCATATCATATATTTCACTATGACTTTTATGCCATTTTTTTAATGCAAAATAAACTTTCTCAACAATATTATCATCTAATGTATATTTGTTATTGTTATCTATGAAATTACTTTCCTGAAGTTTATTCTCTTTTCTTAATCTTGTATTTTTAGTGATGAATCAATAATATCATTTACTACAATCTTTTTATTCCATTTATCTTCACATTCAATATTTATATTTTTATAAAGTTCTGGGAAATATAGTTCAATTGCCCCAATCTCATTTGAATTTCTTTTGTCCATTTTAGGTATACCATCTTCTACTCCAATTATTGAATGATCATTAGATATTAATTTGCAATTATGATTAGTCATAAGTTCAAATCCTAAACTTGTTTTCCCAGCATTGGATTCCCCTACCAATACAAATCCATTGTTTGAAGGATGAACTAAAGATGAACTATGAAGCAAATACTTAAAAAAAGTGGCCGGTATACTTTAATATATCGGCCTTTAGGGGAAATTACATATGTTTATATTTCTTATTTTATTTTTAGTATTTTTTTGCCCTCTTCTACTGTTTCTTTAATAATTTTTTTAGTATTGTCTGAATATTCATCTATTACAATCATTAACAAATCTTTAAACATGTTTTTTGATTTATAGTCCATATTTTTACTTTCTTTGATGAGGTTTATAATACCTATTATTTTTTGTTTTTTGATATCTAACAATGTAGTTATGTTTTCTCTTTCGAAGATAGAAAATAACTCCTTAGTTAATTCTTCTTTTTCTTTGTTTGAATATTCTTTTAACCATTTATCGGTAATTTCTTTAAATCTAATACTAGAATTACTTAGACTATCTTCTATAAATTTGTCATCTTCTACTTCCCATGTTAAAAGATCGTGTGCAAGTATTCCTTTTTTAGATGACTTTATTACTTTATCATTATTGGGATGATTAAGTATAAGACCTACTATACTATAACTTGGAATGATATGGATATATTTCTTGCTAATTCTTTTTAAATTCTTGGATTTTAGTTCTTCTTCTAATATACCTGGTCCATCATTACTATAAACATTTATTATTTTTCTTCTGATAAAAAAGTTACAGTACATAGCGGCAATTAGGGCTAAGTTTCCGCCTTTGGAGTGGCCTCCTATAATAATTCTTTTGTCATTCCATTTAATAGATGAATTTAGATAATGAACGGCGTCTATGTGTGATGGTACAGGAAACTTATACGATAACTCAAAGTCCTCTTTCCAACCACTTATTAATTCATCTGTTCCTTCATAGGAAACATATACCAAGTCTTTTGTTACTTTAATACAGATAGCACAAAATTGTTTTTCTTCATTCTTTTCATAGATGTAATTATATAAAAGAAGATCTTGATATCTTTTATAGTCCTTAATCTTTTCTAATACTTTTATTGCTTCTTTTATAGATAAAATATTATTTGATATATCTTCTTTAGTATATTTGGTAAAAAATGATGCAGCAACATCTTTTAATGTTTTCTTTTCTTTTACATTATTAGAAACTATTCCATTAAAATCTATATAAGCTAATGCTGATAGAATAACATTATCTACTTCTGTAAATTCCTTTTCATAAAAGTTAAAGTTTCCATATTTTTCAATGTATTTAAATAGTGATATCATTTTTCTTTTTGTTTGTATCTTATAGTTTATTAAAAAGAAACTCACTTAGAGTTTCTACTTATTTCCTATTTATGCGTTTTTGTTTCCTACATATTGGTCAGAACCGAATCCTAGGATTAACATAAAGATAAAGTTTAAGAATATTAATCCAACAGCGAATCCAGTTGATTTACCAAATGATTTTGCTAGATTAACATATAACATAATCATTATAACAATGTTAACTATTGGAAGTAACATTAATAAAAACATCCAACCATTCATTCCTGCAACTTCAAATAATGTATACATATTGTAGAATGGAATAATTGCTGCCCATCCTGGTTTACCTGCTTTAGTAAATATTTTCCATTGAGCAATAATTGAAACTATAGCAACTGCTAAAGCTGCAATTACTGTACCAGATGAAATATTTTCTAATCCTGATGTAGAATAACTTGTACTATAATACACAAACACCTCTCCTTTCCTATTTTAGTTATAACATATTTTTATATTCTTGTATATAGTTTTTATTGGTATTACTTTTTTCATAATTCCATAAACCTAACTTTCCTTTTATCTTTATGGGGTGTCTATATTTCTTGATATTTTCAAGTTTCCAGGCATACTTTTCTACGTGGTTACTCTTTCCATACACAATTTTATCAATATTACGTAATTTTTCATCAAAATCTTCATCTACTAATATACAATCGGTTAATTCGGCTTCTCCTATTATTTCTCCGCAGTGACATTTAAGATTGTAGTCTTCAAATCTTTTTAACATGTCTTTTTCAAGACTCATACCTGCGTGAATTAATATTTTGCCACGATACTTTGTTTTCCAACTTCTAAATTCATATTTTTTATAACCATCAATGATCAAGGTTGCCCATGGTTCTTTAATTGTTAATACTTTCATAATTTTTCTCCTAAATTAAGTATAGCATTTAATTATTTTGATGCAAGAAAAAAAACAGATATTAAATCTGTTAATCTTCGTCATATAATTCTTCGTATTCAGCTTCTGCTTCCAAAGCTTCTATAAAAGAAAGTTTCGCTTCATCTGCTGCAAGTAGAGCAAGGGCGATACAGTCAGATGTATATTCTAATCTATCATCTATATATTTTTCTAATTTGGCCTTATCTCTAGCCTCTTTTTTATCGGCTAATTTAGCTCTTCCTTCATTAATACTTTCTTCTATTTTATTTAGGTAATTGGTAAACGTTTTTTTACCTTTTGCTTGTTTTTCTTTTAATGTTGTTTTTGTTTCATTTAACTTTTCACGGGCTTCTTTTATTTTATCATCAAGCTCATCTTTAGCATACATTTCTTTTATAATAGCGGTATCTGTTGAATCCTTTAGTTTTTCATTTATATTATTCAATTCATCATTAATTTTATTTATCTTTTCTTTTAATTCTTTTTCTGTCATATAAATTTCCTTTCTTTTTTATTATTGGTTTAGAATGACGAGTGATAAAATGTAGTAAATAATTTTGAGCTTCACAGTTATAAATATTTAAAACCATATTCTTATTAGTTAAGCAGTAATTAAATAACTCTTTATACTTTTCTATCCATGTATCATCTTGTTCTATTTTTAAAATTACTTCATTTAAATACATCCATTTAATAAGATCATATTTATCTTGAAAATAATTATAAAATGTTTGTCTTTTTAAACCGCAATTAGCTGTTATTTCTTGAATAGTAATGTCCTTTATTTCTTTTTTTGACGCTATTAATTTGAAGGAATTAACAATGCCATTTCTTGTAATATTACTCATTTTTCTACCTCTTGATATTAATTTTGATAGTCTTAATTTCTTTTTTCTTTATATTCTTTACGTTGTTCTTTTATGTAAGATAATGTCTCATTAGAGTATCCTACTTTGGCATTATGGCAATAGTTACTAATTGTTAAAACTAGATTATCTTTAGTTTCTCTTTTTTTGGCGTAAACATTAATACTAACACATCTTCCATCGCGTAGTTCTAGTCGAATAATATGACTTGTAACTATTCCATTTGTTCTTTGAATACTTTCATATATTCCTAAAACATCATCTAGTGCTGCAACTTTTGTTATATCTTTTTTAGGTGATATAGCTTTATTTGATATGATAATAAAATTATCTTCATATACTTTATTTATATCTAAATCATCGGCTAGTTCAAGTATTTTAGGGTGTTTCTTTATAAATTTTGAATTTTCCCTCTTTAAATAGTCAACACCATTATAAATAAAGATAATTCCACATATTAACATAATAATAAACGCTATTAATATAGGATTTAAGCCATCAATTATAAAGGCAACTGACATTAATGTACTAATTAAAGATATTATTATTCCCGCTATTAATAATATAATTCCTTTGCTTTTTAATTTTTTTATTAAACGTGTTCTTCCCATGACATCCTCCATTAATTACTTTTATTATAATTAGTCATATTTTCATAGGTATATCCTAATAAAATATTAGCATTTTTAGTTGATATTTCTTGTAGGGTCTCTTCTAACATTTCTTCTTGCAGAGAATCAACCTTTTTTGTTTTGAATTTCTTCTTATTTTTCATAAATATATTAAGAAATACTTTGTTTCCAAACCTTGTACTAGTATTTCCTATATAAATCCAAGAAATATCATTATAGTTATAAATGTGTAATCCTAAAGAAAGTGATATTAGATATTTATCAGTTAAATATAGGCCTATTTTTTTATATTCTTTCATGCTAGTTTTTGCCAATCCATGCTCTACTTCATTATAATCTATTTTGGATAATGTCTTTTTAGTGTTTATAGCACAAATTAACCAGTTAATAAATATGGCAATAGCTGATGCTATACTTAAAAATACAATAATTAAGCTAATGGCAATACCGGTAGTAAATTTTGTATATGTATCATCAAAATAAGTAGATCCAAAGTAGTTTGAATAATTATCTTTTGTTATTTTATTAGAGGTATTTTTATTAAATTCATCTATTATAAGCTTTTTTAAATCACTTGGGGTATTGTAAATGTATCCTGTTAAAGTGTAAGAAAAATTAGTTTTATCTTTTTCATAGGCCGTCTTTATTTTTTTATATGTTTCATCTGTTAACTTTGCAACATACATATAGTTGGATTTGTCATATAAGATATAGTATTTTATATATGTATAGTTAACTTCTCTTTGTGCTATTTGATATGGAATATCAGCAATTTCTATTGATACATACATATTTTTCTTGTCTGAATTTGTTGCGATTAGATCATTATAATTAATTGGCTTTTCTTTTTTCTCTTCATCTTCAATGAAAGAAATATAAATACAAAAGGAAGTAATAGCTAGAAATAGGCAAATTAAAATAGCAATTAACTTTTTATTATTTTGGTGTTTTATTTTTTTTAACATATTTTTTTCTCCCATTATATTATATAATTTATTTCTTTTTTAAGAATCGTAAACTTATATTTTATTATATTATAATAGTTAATTCAGTTCAACTACTTGCTCTTTGGTTCTATATTTTCTTAAAATCTTTTTTCTATTACCGATTGACATCTTTGTTCTACCAATTATTTCAGATAGTTCTTTCTCACTTTTTATATTCCAATTTGAAAGAAGAATTTGATCTTCTTCTTTGGTCCAATATTTAATTCTTTTTTCTGCTCCTAATCTATGAGCCCGATGTTCAATAGAATTTTTAGTTCGTTTTAATTTTTTAGAGATCCATAGAGGTCCTTTAGACAAATAATATTTTAAAACAAATGCATCTTCTTCTCTTTTCCAGTGATTACTTCTTACAATGCCTAATTTATTAGCATGATTTATACAGGCTGACTGTGTTTTATGAAGTCTTTTCGAAACCCATAAACTACCATTATCTGGATAGTATTTTTCTAAAAATAAGTCATCATCTCTTGACCATTTGTTTATACAAAAATTAGGATTAATATTGGGGATTCCTTTATTTTTATACTTTGAAAAATGGATAAAATATTTTCTTAGTTCTTCATCCTCTATTTCAGAATAATATTTTTCAAATGAATACTCTTGATTATACCATTCTATATATTTTTCTCTATGTTTTAAAAACTCAGCAACTAATTTTTCGATATTATTTTGGCAGTACTTTATTCTAAGCATTGGAATTTTATTTTTCTGGCAATATCTATTTTTTATTTGGTCATGTCTTTGTGTCCTTTCTAAAACCTCTTTCGCATTAATTTTTTTATCGCTGTAAAGTGTTGTTGGTAAAAAGTGTTGTGAACCATCATACTCTATTATACCAATTAGCTTTTTTAAGTTGTTATCTTCATATATTGCAAAATCAAATAATAATGCATTTTTGTCAACACATCCTTCAAATCCTACTTCTTGCCTATAAACTATTTTTTGGCTATTGAGGTAGGTCTTAATTTTTTCTACGGCTGAGCTATCATCTTTAGTATAAGTTATTTTTAACCTAGTGGCTTTTTGAGAACATGCCTTTTCGTTCTTAGTCTTAATAATTTCACTAACAAATTTTCCAATAATGGGATAGTATTTTTTTAGAATGGCAATTTCTTCTTCCGTCCATAAGGCTTTATTGATATAGCGGATTTTATGTTTAGCAGCATATGTTATACATTTTCTTGGTGTTTTATTTAATTTTTCAGCGCACCATGTGGCACCATATTTAGGATAATATTTTTTTAAGAATTTTTTATCTCTTTCACTCCAGTTTGGTATTCTTTTTAATTTCAAGATGGCAGCTTTAGATCTGCAGGCAATATAACTCCTATTTAATTTTTCTGATACATATTTTGATCCTTTTTCTGGATAATACTTTTTTAGAAAATCTATTTCAGCCTTACTCCATTTACTAGTATCTATATATTTAATCCCAAGTACATGTGCTCTTTGAAAACAGGTTTGTTTATTTCTCTTCAAAAGTTCGCTAACTTTATTTACGCCATACAAGGGATAGTATTTTTTTATTATGTCATTCTCATCTTTTGACCAATGATAACTTCTTTTTATTTTCAATGTTATGGCTCTAGAAATGCAGGATGATGGTGAACGATTTAGATGTTTGCCGCACCACTTTGCTCCTTTATCGGGATAATTAGTTTTTAAGAAATTATCTTCTGATGTGGTCCACTTTTTATTAAACATTTGATATTTAGACTTAATAGTTTTATTGTTTTTTCTTAGTCTATATAATCTATTTCTACATGATGACGGGCTTCTATTAACTAGGTTAGCCACTTCATTATACCCTAGTTGTTTGTAATTATTTAATAAAATCATGTCTTCTTTCACAGACCAATTTTTATTCTGATTAGAATTTTTATTTTCTCTTTTTATAATTTCATTACACATATAATCACCAATTAATTTTAACATACAATAGAATTATTTTAAAAATTAAAAAGACTAAGAAAATTAATTCTTAGTCTAAATAACATACTGGGGCGATAACAAAGGTTATCTGAAACCCTAAAGTAAAAGTTGATAAACAACTAATTCCTATAAGGATTATAACATTATAGATAATTAATTACAACTTATAAGTTCATAATTTTTTTATAAAGATTTATTGTTTTTGCATAATCTTCATCATTTAATAATTTATATGGTTCATTAGTTAATTCAATAACATTATTAATTTTATAGTTTTGATATAATTCTTTTTTAAACTCTATTGTAGATATTATTACTTGTGAATTATTATCAATATTATCTAATATATATTTAAATGTTTTTGCTATATTATCATCATCTAATTCTGCATTATTTGGACTGTCAAAAACTATTGGTAATTTTATCGCATTTGGATTAAATTTGTCCTTTATTTTTAATAAACACAAATACCATGCAATAGTAGATAATGGTCTCATACTACCTGTAATATCAAACGAACTATCTATTTTCTTTATGTTTGAAGGATTGATTTCTTGTAAAGAAAGAGTGTCACGACTTTCAGACATAATATTAAAATATTCATTATCTATTTCCTGTTTTAATTGATTATATTTTCTTCTTTTGGATTTAATATCTTTAATTTGTTGGGTTAACGTTATTTCTCTTTGCTTTAATTTATATAAATCTTCAGAAAGTTTATTTTGCATTTCTATAAATCCTTTGTGCTTTATGACATCATCAATTCCTGAATTTATAGTCTTTATTTTTTTATCATAAACATTCATTTGATCAATAAACATTTTATAGTGTTCTTCTTGAAGTTTTATATTATGTTTTAAATCATCTAGTTTTGTCATTAATGATTGATTAATAAAAAGATAGTCATCATTTTTATCATAATATTTATAACTAAATTCAAATGGATCGATATGAGATTTACAATAAGGACATGTCTCATTATCATAATTCTTATAGTTTTTATTATTGTCAGAAATATTATTTTTTAATTCTTCTAATAAATGCTCTACTTCAGTTTTACTATTTTGTAATTGAATTATTTTATTTCTCGTATCATTTAAATTTTTTACTATCTCATTATACTCATTTTTACTTAATTCTATTTCGTGATTTAATGATGTCATATCTAAAGAATAATTGTTGCCAGACAATTCTTTTTCTATTTTTTGTATTAATTTATCTAAATCATTAGCTTCCTTTTTGTTTGCTTCTAATTCATCATTACTGTCCTTTAATTTTTTATCTAAATCATAATATTCTTCATTAAATACACCAAAATGAGATAGCAAAGCATATTTTTTATAATTGCTATACTGTGCTAATCCCTTAAATGAACTAAACGTTGTACAATTTAATCCAGTTTGATCTACATAATTTAATAAATACATATATGTTGGTGGAGTTAATTCCAATCTATTTTCTCTATTTGGTAATTCTATATAAAAATCAAATAGTTCACTTAATTTTTCTGACAATTCTATTCTTCTTGTCGTTTCAAAAATAGTTTTAAAATTAGAATCAACTATTCTGAAATAATTATTTGATCTTATAAAATAATATTTATCATCGTTTATATTTATATCTAATATTGTAGTTTTATTTGCAAAATCCCATTTTGGATCAAATGAACAATCTGCTCCTAAAGTACTATATATACTTTTCATTATTACAGATTTACCACGTTTATTACCATTTTCCTTACATGAGGTAACGAAATTAATGCCATCTTTGAATTCAGTATGATATGCTTTTTTTTCTTTTAAAGAGTATATATATAATCCATTTATAACTAATTTTTTCATATTATTTCATTTCCTCCTTAATCTTTTCTACGCAATATATAACCATAGTAAATATTGTACTTTCATCATCATATATAGGGAATTTAATATCCTGATGGTTATTTTTAAAATTTATTGCATATTCTTTCAAACTATTAGCATATCCTAATTCTATATCCTTTTTAATTGTATCACAAATTATGTCTATAAATTCATTTTTTTTCTTATCCTTACCAGATATTATTTCTGTTAACGCTTTTAGACATTTTATTTGAAGGGAAAAATTATCATTTGTTAAACTCGTAATTTGTTCCTCGCATTTTTTATGAAAATCACTATGTTGCGAGTAATGATAATTAACCATGTCAGTAAACTCTTTTTTACTTATTGCTTTATTTTGATATAAATCTTCAAAGCTACATTCTTTTTCGTATTTCGCTTTATTAATAGCTATTGCTTTAATCGAGTCTAATAAAACAGTAGGCTTATTGATAGAACTTTTCTTTTCTTCTTCATAAAACTTGCTTAATTTACCTATTATACTATTTTCGAAATCTTGAACACCAACATTTCTATATAAATAATAAATGTTTTTTAAGTTAATTGTTTCTTGATTAGTTTCTTTTTGTAAATATTCTATAATTTTTTTCTTAACATCTAAATCAATTTCATCTAATAGTATAATTTCATTAGGTTTTGTTGCATATTGATTGTTAACCAAAGGCGCATTCGACACAAGCAATACCGAAATATTTTCTTTCTCTTCTTCTGTTTTTCCTGATATACTATAAATTCTTCCTATTATTGACTGAGATTTATCACTTTTTTTATTTGTTAAAAAACTAACCTTATTTGATTTTCCAGTATCGGAAGTTTTTACTTGATAAAACTTTAGTTTATTATCAAAATGTAATTCAATATCGCATACATAGTCAAAAACAACATAATAATTATCTATTTTGTTGTAATTATCAATTAATTGCTCTATTCCATATAAAACTTCAAAATCAAATCTATTTTTTGTACGTGATCCTGCTAAGTCATATGGAAGATTACTATATATCTCCTTTAACTCCATTATTATTCCCCCATATAAAAGATAATTTAGATTATTATACCATAAATTAAATTTTTTTATTATATAATACTACTTATTATTTTATAATAATTGGAATTATGCTATAATATTATCAGAAATTGGAGGGTTATTATGGCAAATATAAACTTTGAAACTTATTTTAGTGAAAGCGAAAATAAATATTATGATTCGAAAATTATAATTAGTATTCTAGAAAATATACTAGGAAAATCAATTAACGAAATAAAGAAAGATGTTAATGATAATCAAATTGTTGTTACAAGGGAAAAAATTGAAAAATATCTTGAACAAAAATTTATTGAAGAAGATCCTGAATTAAAAAAGAGAATTGAAAGTCCAAGGCCTAAAAGAAACAGAAATATTGCTGAATGGACAAAACAAGATATTGAAAATTCTTCACAAGAGTTTGTAGATGATATAAGTGTAGCAAGATATTGTTTCGAGCCTTATACATTAGAGTACTTTAATAGATATACAGCCATTGTAAGAAATAAAGTTAATATATTATTAAGTCTTATTGAAAAAATTGGCAATAAAGATATTCAACCAATACAAGAGTTGTTAACTGAGTTAGATATTGTATTAGATGAAAATGGTAATGTTCTAAAAAGTGATATAGTTCGCTTAATTACACCTACTATTTATAACATTAATGATTTAAATGAAGAACTTGCAAAAGCTAATGACTTATCAACATACCTAACTTTCAAAATGTCAAAACATTCATTATATAGAGATGGTTTCTCTGAAGGAGAAGTTTATCCTAGTCAATCAATACAAATTAATAGTTTACAATATGATTATATTCAAGGTAATGTTAGATTATCTGAAAATCAAAGAAAAACACTTGAAGAAGAAAGAAGTAAAAGTCTTAAAAAAAGTGCTGAATTTATATGTAATTTATTTGATTAATTAAAGCAAAAGGAAGAGATAAACTCTTCCTTTTGAAAAACTTCTACCAGGTGTATAAATACACCTGCAACAATCTAAAGTACTTTAATTATACCATTTTAACTCTCTAGGTCAACACTTTTTCACGATTTTCTTTAGATTTATAAATAGTATTATTTTTTTTAATAGTTCCATTTGTTTCTTTTATTTCTTCAAAAGCATAATACTTCTTTATTATTTTTAATATAGCATCATTATCTATTTTAGTAATAGTTGCTATTTTATTATTTATATAATATGGTTCTCTAATTCTATTAGAACTAATATTAATTAAGTTTTCTAATCTAGCAGTTCCTAATTTTTCATCTAATAAATCATAGTGAAAATAATAATTATCATCTTTATGTTTTGAAGTAAGTGGTATAGCAGTCCACATTTTTTTATTTGATGCACTTCTCCATAATATTGCTGGTCTTAATTTTCTTAATTCGCTACCAATATTATACCCTAAATCTACCCAATATATAGCTCCAACTTTTAAATTAGTAGTATCATCACCATTTTTATTTATTAATTCTAACTTATCTTTACACCATTTATTATATGATATGCCATCTGGATCATTATTTGTATTATCTTTAACATAGTTTAAAAAACTAATTTTAGATCTTAATAAAATATCATCAAATTCTTTATTAGTTATTTTAATAGGTTTACCTTTAATGTAGACACATATTTTAATATTAGAGCGATTATAATCAGTTATTTCATCTAATACCGCATATTTATTAATAGATTTTAAATGAATACTATTTTCTTTTTCTTCATTATAAACAGGTACTCCAACATAATGATTTTGTGATATATCATAAAGAATCAAAATCCATTGTTTATTATCATTTAAATTAAATTCATATACTTGCTTCCAATTTATAGTAAGCATATTTATCACCAACTTTCTTTATTTTAATTATCTTTCTAGTTCATCATCTTTTGATTTTTTTGTTTCATAAAATTCTTCAGCATATTCATCCATTTCATCATTAATGTGCTTTGTTGCTTTATCAATTTCTTTTTTATTAAATAAATTAAATCCTTTAAATGATTTTTCTCTCTTTTTTATAACTTCAGGATCATATTGCTGTTTAAAAAAATTAAGATTTATATTATTGTAATTAAATAATCTATCAATTAAATTTTGTATAAATTCTGGAAGTTTTTTGATTATTTTATTTAAATGGTAAATAAGATAATCTGTTCTTTCTTTTAAATCATTATATCTAGTTTCAGTTTGATAATTGATACTCTTTAAATGTTCATTTTCTTCTTTTAACTTTTTGTTTTCGTCTAATAATTGATTTTTAGATTTAATAATAATTTTATTATTAAGTTTTTTCTTTTTATCAATTTCATCGTTTATATCATCTTTATCTTTATTAAGTTTAGTAATTTGTTTATTGATAGATTCTTTATTATCTTCTAAATCAGATACTTCATCTTGAAGATTAGATATTTCTTGTTTAAGTCCTTTAACTCTTTCATTAAAGAGTTTTCTTTCATATGAAGTAATATCTCTATTTTTACCTTTTTCTTTTTCTTTAAGTTTAAAATCTAATCCATAGATAATATTAAATTCATTAATACATCTTTCTCTCATCTTATCTTGAATAACTACTAATGATTCTTTTGTGAAGATAGATGTTTTACCGACTTGTCTTGATAAACCTGTTTTACAATTTTCTTTAACTGGAACTCCAACTATATGCATATGAGGAGAATGTTCATCAAGGTGAATTGTTGCATTAGCTATATAAAAGTCTGGAACTATTTCTTGTATATCTTCAAGTTGTTGTTCAAATACCTGTGTCATTTGATATTTTTATTCTAAACTTTTCTCATCCCAATATTCCATGTTTCCAAGTTCGATAACTATCTCACAAGCAAGATCATGTTTTGTATCATTAGCAATTTTATTAAAGTAGTTATTTATCTTTCTATCATCTCTAGTTTGTTTATTATTGTATTCAAGTCTTACTTCATCAAATAAATCTAAATATAATTCTTTAACATCTTTAACAATATCATTTGAACCTTTGATTGTCTTAATTAATTCTTGATTATTATCGTATTGTCTTAAGTTATGATGATTAACTTTTCCTAATTGCTTAACATTTTGAATAGCATTGTTATTCTTTGATGTAGTACCTGATGGAGTATTCTTTGCTTCTTGTCTTGCTTTTATAGATTTGTTTTTATCATTACCTAAATGTAGTGAATAAGATAATTCCATATTTTTTACACCCCCTAAATTATGAATATTGAAAATGGCACGAAAGTGGCTTTGTCATTATTCATAACTTTCTATATATCTTGTCATGACCAAGATATGGAAGCTAAGGTTTACCACCTTTGAAACCGTTTATACTTTATTTCACAATAACTAAACTATCGTATTAGTTAAAGTTCATAAAGTATTAATTTTTAAATTGCTATCGCCACTTACAAAATTACTTTGTAATTTCATAACGTGCCACGTATTTTAAAAATCTTCTTTGGTAACATTATCAGGTATTGTTTCAAATACATCTCTAATGTTTACCTTTATATCATTTAGATTATTCTTTGTAGCAAGCATTCCCATTGATAACCAATTCTTATCTCCATTATTATCTTTTTGTAATGGGAACACTCTAATAGGAACTTCATTTCTTTGAAGTGGTCCTATATCTAATTTTTCAGTTTCTTTATAATAAGTACCCTTATATAAATTAACTTCATAGTATTCATTTAATCTATACAAGTGTTGCATTACATCTTTAATAGGTAAGTATTCACTATATCTAATATTTGTATCTACACAAATACCATTAAAATCATATGTAAGAGGTCTTTTCCTATCAATATAACCTTTCTTATATAAATCTTCATAATCATTATAAAAAGTACTTCTAAAATTAATTTGCTTTACATGATATTTTTTATTTTTGATTTCTAGTTCAATATCATCAATATATCGCATAACTATATCAGCTTTAGTATCTCTATCAAGTAAATCCCAGTTTTCATTAAATGCATAATAAGATATTGGTAGTTTAACCTTATTAATGAAATCCATATCTCTTTTTAATAAAATATCTTCTGTAGTAAAGTTTAATTGGTCTGCTTGAGAATTTTCCAATAATTTAGAATTAACAAATTCTATTTGACTATCTATAGTTTTAGATTCTTGTTTAAATTCTTCTTCAGTAAATAATTCATCAATATATGCTTTTCTAATTCTATCTCTTTTATTATTTAAAGATTTTAATTCTTTTTCTAATTGTTCTTTTGGATTATCTAATTTAGATTTTAAAACTGGTAGAAAAAACTCATTAACAACATTATCGTATTCTAATATATCGGCAAGTAAAATTTTAACTGAATTTTCAATAACTTCTTCTTTAATATTGTTTTTACAATCTTCACATCTATAATAGAAATACCATTTATCTGATTTTAATTTATGAGAAGCACCACCAGCAAGTATTCTTCCACATTTAGGACATTTAAGTTTTTGTAAAAAAATATAAGTTTGTGTTCTCATATAACTTTTTTGATTTTTCTTTTTTTGTACTTGGCAATTCTCCCATAACTCTCTTGATACAATAGGTTCAACTACATTTTCATAATAAACAGGTTTATTAAATGTTTTACCAGATACAAAGTCTCCTTTATATATTTCATTTGAGATAATACGAAGTATTCCAGTATCTCTCCAATTTGTTTTTCCTAATACTTCTTCATTATTAAATATAGTAGCAATATTAGAATAGCTTTTACCCTCAAAATATAAGTCATATATTCTTTTAACAATATCTTTTGTTAATGGATCTATTACTAGTTTTTTACCATCTCGCTTATAGCCTAGTGGATTTTTACCTGGAATATGTCCTTCTTTAATTGCACCGACTAAACCGAATTTAGTTCTTTCACTTGTTCTTTCAATTTCATTTTGAGAGACACTAGTAAGCATTCTAGCAACTAATTTACCACTTGAATTAGTAGTATTAATTTCTTCATTAGCACAATCTAAATATGCATTGTTTTCTTCTAGAAATCTCATAATACCTTCTAAGTCAAATACTGAACGAGTTAATCTATCTAATTTTAATACTACAATAGTATTACATTTCTTTTCTCTTATATCTTGTAATAATTCTTCAAATGCAGGCCTATAATTACCCGTTTTAGCGCTTATTCCAGCATCTTTATATAATTTATATATCTCATAACCTTTATACTCACACATAGCCCTTAAACGCTTTTCTTGTTCTGGCAAACTAAATCCCTCACGAGCTTGATCTTCAGTACTAACCCTGATATATAATCCTGCAACTTTCTTTTCGTTATCCATAAATCTTCAACTCCTTTTACTAAAAAAGAGGAGCCAATAGTATTTAATAAAGTCTAAATACTACTGACTCCTCACAATATTCAATATTATAAAATTTTTGTTTATGTATATATTTTATCATAGATGTACCTCTCTTTCTAGAGAATACCTCTTTCATTGGTTATTTATAATATCACTTTTTTATGATTTGTCAATTCCCTGTTTAGGGAATAAGCAGTATTTAGATTGTTTTTAAATAATCTTCTAATTCTGACAATTTAATCTTATTAGATAAGTTTTCAATAAAAATTTCATTAGAATAATTAAAAGCAAGAAATGTAGTATTATTAATTATTATTCTATGTGGCTCAATATAAATTAAGTTAGTTTTATCGACTTTTCTAATATTACCATTAATAATAGTTGGTTTATTATTAGTAAAATCACATATGAACTCAATTTTCTTTTTTAGTGATTCTTCTAATGAAAGTTCTTCTTTAATAATATTTACCATTGTTTCCATCCTTTCTTTTTAAGTTAGGATAGTTTTTAACAACAAAAAAACTAATCCATTTCTGAATTAGTCATTTATCATAACTCGAAAAGTTCGAGCAGATTTCACAATGGGGCGGTATAAGGGAATCGAACCCTTGCATACTAGTGCCACAAACTAGCGTGTTAACCACTTCACCAATACCGCCATGTAAATACAACAATTATTTTATCAATAAAGTTGTATTTTGGCAATATGTTTTATGCACTTTTTTAATTTTTTAGTTTTTCTAAATTAATAAATGTTATTTTATCTGTAACCGTCTTGGCAGTTTTTCTATACTTAGAAGAAGAACTTTCAAAAAGAAAGAGAAGCTCATTGTTATTATCAACAGATATTTGTTCTAACATCGGAGGGCAACAAAAAGAATAAATAGGATTTAGATATGTATTGGTTTCTGAAATAGGAAATATTAAAACCTTACTATTATTTTTTCTGCCATAAGAAGAACTTAAAATCATATGTGGTGTATCATTTATCTTACTAAAAGTAATTCCTTGAATTTTTCTTGGAACTTTAAATTCATAAAGATATTTTAGCGTTATGCCCTCTTCCTTGCGTAAGATATCATAAACTTTAATTAAACCATTTTTGATTTTATTGAAACTGCCAACATATAATTTTTGCTCATAACAGGTAAGATAGGAACAAACTAAATTACCGTCTTCTATTAGCAAGTTTCCTCCAAGAGAATTTGATGAGACATCATACTTTTTCTGATGAATATAATTTTCGTTAATGAATTCATGATAAGGATAAGAACTTATTTTCCCTTTAGTATCACAAATAAATATTAAATTATGTTTTTGATCATAGCTAATTCCACCAACATGAGCTTTATTATTTAATATAATGGTTTTGGTTCTACTTCCATCTAAGTCTAACATTAATACTCTAGATTGTTCATGGTTATCCATATAACATGATACTAATATAGTATTATTCACTCTACAAATTCCCTGTGGTACTTCATTATCTTCTAATGGAAGTTTGATATTATTAACTATTAATTTGATGTACTCTTCATAAACATTTTTTTTAAACATATTAATCCCTTCTAAATTAAAGAAAAGGGTTAATTAATTTAACCCTTATTCTACTGTTACTGACTTAGCTAAATTTCTAGGTTTATCTATATCACAGCCTCTTTTTAGAGCTACATAATAAGATAAAAGTTGAAGTGCTGGTACTACTAACATACTTTGAGTAAACATAGATGTTGTTGGAACAACTATTTTAGTGTAATCTTCAAAATCATCTAAATCTTTAGTAGTTATAACTATTCCAAATGCTCCCCTTGCCTCTGTTTCTTTTAAGTTGGAAATACTCTTATCTTTTAAGGCTTTATTAGTGATAACGCATAATACAGGCATATTTTCTTCTACTAAAGAGATAGTACCATGTTTTAATTCTCCTGCTTGATATGCTTCACTATGAAGATATGATACTTCTTTTAATTTTAGACTTCCTTCCATACAAATGGCGTAATCTATTCCTCTACCAATAAAGAAACAAGATTCTTTTTGATAAATTGATGTTGCCACTTTTTCATAGTAACTATTATTATCTAATACACTTTTTAATAAAGCTGGTAACTTTTCAAATGCCTTATAGTCTTCATCGCCTTGAACTAGTTTCTTTACCTTAGCAGTTTCTAGAGCCATTAAAGATAATACACAAACTTGTAAAATATAGGCTTTAGTAGTGGCCACAGCTATTTCAACACCAGCATTAGTTAGTATTTTTCTATCACATTCTCTTGCTATGGTTGAATCTGGATTATTGACAATACCTAATGTTTCAATTCCTAATTTATGAGCTTCACGCATTGCGGCGATAGTATCAGCTGTTTCTCCTGATTGTGATATCAAAATAACTAAAGGATTTTTTCCATAAAGTTTTTTCTTATAACGATATTCACTAGCTGGATAAACATCTACTTTTATATTGGCATATTCTTCAAAAAGATTTTGACCAACTAATCCAGCATACATTGCAGAACCACACGCTACTATATCTATTTGTTCATATTTTGAAAGATCAAGTTCACTTCTATTTGTTTCATTTTTATATCTTTCAATAAGATTATTTAAGACTACTGGTTCTTCCATGATTTCTTTTAACATATGATGTTTATAACCATTCTTACTATTATCTACACCCTTACTATCTGATATTAGTATTTCTTTTTCGATAGGTTTTCCATCATGATAAATTTTGCAAGTATCACTAGTTAGAACAGCGATATCTCCAACATCTAATAAAATATATTTGTTAGTATATTTTATAATAGCTGTAATATCACTAGCTAAAAAGTTTTCGCAATCTCCAATACCAATTAATAATGGACTATCTTTTCTTAATGCATATAGACTATTATCACCCTCAACCATAATACCAAAAGCATAACTACCGGTAAGCATTTCAGTTGTTAATTTGATAGCTGTTAGTATATCATTATCTTTTAATTTATAATCTAACATAGCTGCGGCTACTTCACTATCTGTATCACTATTAAATTTGTAGCCTTTTTGTTCTAATTCTTCTTTTAAAGTATCAGCATTTTCAATAATACCATTATGAACTAAGGTAACTTTTCCTACCTTATGTGGATGAGCATTAACAAGATTTGCTTCACCATTGGTTGCCCATCTAGTATGAGCAATACCATATAAACTATTTAACTTATCTTCTTTATTAATTTTTGTCTCAAGTTCTTTTACTCTTCCAACACTTTTAATAATTTCTAAATTTTTGCCATCGGATATCGCAACTCCGGCTGAATCATATCCTCTATATTCAAGGGCATATAACCCATTAAGTAAAACTTCTGTTGTTTTTTTCTTTCCTATATAACCTGTGATTCCACACATAAATAAATTCCTCCACTATAAAAAAATATTAAGTGGATATATTCTTTGTTGTAATATTGTTTTTACTTTTTTAAATATATCTAACGAACCTTCAATCCGTTGTAGCATCCGCCGAATATTCGATAACTACAATCCTCGTCAACTGTTTAGTTCAGGCGCTTAAGATGAATTACAACCTTTCATTTTCTATCTCATTAATATTATTATACAAAAAATTACGAGATGTGACAAATCTTTTTTTAGAAACAAAAAAACTTCAAGAAATATTTCCTGAAGTTTTTGATCTATTTACTTTCTTTTTTTTGTTTAGTAATATCAACAATAATATTAATAGTCATAAATACAATCATGATTGCTACTACAACTAAAATATTTTTTGTTAAAAGACTTTTTTCAATAGTAACAAGACTTTCTCTTAAAAGATTTATAGTATATGTCATTGGTAATATTGGGTTTAAGAATCTAAATCCTTTTGTTACTGTTTCAATTGGGAATGTACCACCGGCTGCAGCTAATTGTAATACTAATAATATTAAAGCAATAAATTTACCGATATCTTTGAAGTTAATAATTAGTGTTTCAATAATTGCCATAAATGTATTAGCTACTAAAATAATTGAAATGAAATATAAGAAAATATTTGTTATTTCAAAATCTAGTAAAGTCATAAGGAGAATTCCTAGAATGATTGCTGATAATGTTGCAAGACCATGGTAGCATAATGTTCTTTGAAGACGGTTTTTATTACTAATACTTAGCTTTTTAAATCTTTCTTCTTTATCGTAGTAAAGAACAATATACATCATTAGACATCCTACCCATAAAGCTATAGATATAAAGAATGGTGAGAATGCTGTACCATAACTTGATATTTCATTTACAGCTTTTGTTTTTACTGTTACTGGTTCTTTACTGTAGTCAGATAGGTTATCTACTTTTTTAACTTCTTCTTTTGTTGTTGTAATATTTGTATTTAATTCTTCTTTAGCACCTTTGACACTGCTATTTAAAGTTTTAATACCAGCATTTAGGGTTGTTGCTCCATCATTTAAGGTTGCAATACCATTTCTTATCTGAAGTGATGAATCATATAGTGTGTTAGCGCCATTTAATAAGGTATTAACTCCACCTTGTAACTGTTTTATTTTATCATTAACTGATAATAATGGTGTTACTTTGTTATTTAATTCATTTATTCCAGCTGATACGCTTGTATTAGCGTTTTGTAGTTTTTGACCACTTATTTTTAAATAATTAATCGTTGTTGTGTTACCTGTTTTTTCAGATGGTGTTGACATTCCTTGAGCGATTGCACACATTTTGATTTCTTCTTTAGTTGCTGTGTTATTTTGAACTTTTGGACAGATACTTGCATTAATTAATGTTACTAAGCTATCTGTGTAGTTTAAGGCAGTATTTACTCCTGAAACATAAGCATTAAAACCAGTACTAAATTGATCATTACCAGCTTTTAAGTTGGCAGCTCCTGTTACTAATTCATTTAATCCGGAACTTAAACTTGAAAAATTAGCAGTACTACTATTTAAAGTTTCTATACCATCTTTGATATTTTTGATACCTGTATTAAACTCTTCATAGTTTGATTTTAAACTATTAGTACCATTAGCTAAACTATTACTTCCATCTTGAAGTTTTGTAGTACCTTCTTCTAATTGTTCAAAGCCATTTGAAATAGTTTCTAATTTTGATGGTACATCTTTTATTGTAGAAGCTAGGCTGTCTACAATAGTAGAATTTACAGTATTATCAAGATTTTTTTCTACAGCACTTACTACATTATTGATAATTTGACTAGCTAGATAATTAGATTTCTGGTTTGGTGCATATGTAATAGTTGCGTGTTTTTTGTTTGTGGTAGATGCACTTTCCATACTTTCAGAAAAATCTTTTGGAATAGTAATTACTGCGTAATACTTTTTATTATAAAGACCATCTGATGCCTTTTCATCACTAACTGTACTTATCTTTAATTTTTTAGAGTTTTTGATATTAGTAATAACTTTTTCTCCGTTATCACCCTCATCATTATTAACAATGGCAACTGGTATGTTATCAATGTTTCCTTCACCATATGGATTCCAATAGGCTTTTAAGTAAAAGAAACTGTACATGAACGGTATAATTAAAACTGCCGCTATAATAACATAATTAAAAAACTTTTTTTCTTTCACGATATCCCCTCCTAATTAAATAGACCATCTTTTAAGATTGTGGTAATTTCTTTAGTAATTGTTTTCTCATCTATTGGCTCATCATATTCAAATAAGATTGATAAACAAACTTTATAGATAATAAAAGCTGTTAAATGAGCATTACATTTTTTGATGTTTTTTTGATCTATTTCCTCATTTATTTTTGTTTCAAGATAATTAATTATCTCTGAGTCATAATAATTTGAAAATGACATATTTTGCATAGCATTATTACTTGATGTGTTACAATCTTTAATAATAGATTCTAATAAAGCACTATTTTTTCTGAGATTTAAGATTTCTAACATAATAGTTGATACTTTATCGTTAAAACTTTCATTATTTATTTTCTTTTCTATTTTTTGTTTCATATTGATAAGTTCTTCTTCAATAAAATATCTAAACAATTCATCTTTATCTTTAAAGTAAGAATAAATTGTTTTCTTTGTTACGTTAGAGGTTCTTGCTATCTCATCCATAGATACTTTTTTGTAACCATACTTTGTAAATAATTCACGGGCTGTATTTATTACAACTTCTTTTTTTTCCATATCAGTCACCTCTATACAGATATACCAATTTGGTATACCAGTATAGTATATGCTTTTTGTCGAATTTTGTCAAGAAAAATCTATAAAAAAAAGAACTATTTCTAGCTCTAATTAATCATGTTTAATCTAGCATCTTCAATTTCTCCTCTAAAGGTTTCATCAAAGATTGGCAACGATTTAGTAATAACATCTGGATATATATTTTTACAGTTTTCAATTGCTTTTCTAAAATCTAGGACATTTACATATTTACGGTTATCAAACATAGCGTAACTGAAGGCATCTTGAATTAAGGTTAGAGTTACATCGGGATATCTAGAACCTATTTCATATACTCTTTTATATTCACTAGTGATATCGGTTAGAAATTCCATCATTGTTTGTTTCACAAAGTTGGAATACATCATCTCTGCCCCTGTCCTTTTTTCTATTTTCGGAAGTGTTCCTAAACATATTTGAATATTTTGTTCCCTGGTTGGTTCTTCAACAATTACTTTTTGAAAACGTCTAACAAAGGCTTTATCTCTTAAGATATATCTTTCATATTCTTCAGTTGTTGTAGCACCAATAACTTTTATATCACCTCTATCAAGACCCGGTTTAAACATATTGGCAAAGTCTAGGGCTTCTCCTTTTGAACCCATTAAGGTATGTATTTCATCTATAAATAAAATTAAATGTTCATAGTTTTTCAACTCTTCTATTAAGTTTTGAATCTTTGATTCACCTGTTACGGGATCTATACCAAGTAAGGCAGAAGTATTAACTTTTATTATTTGATAATTTAGTAATTGATTAGGAACTTGTCTTTTTTGAATTAAGTATGCAAGTCCTTCAACTATAGAAGTTTTTCCGACACCAGGCTTACCAGTTAAAATGGCTGATTTATCTGGAGTAAGTAGGATAAGCATTAACTCCTTCAATTCCTTTTCTCTTCCTATAGCTGGATTAGTGATGAATTCTTTTTTTATAAAGTTTTCACCATAAGTGTCTAAAATACTAATACGTTTGCTTTTTATATCATATGTATTTTGTTCTCCATTACTATTTATATTTTGATTCATTTTTGTTAATCTTGTTATTTCTTCGTTCATCTTATCCTAGCTCCTTACTTTATTATGCTATTATTTTGTTTTTTTATCTTCCTTTGATTGTTTCTTTAATAAATCTCTAATTTCTGTTAATAAACGTTCTTCCTTTGTCATTTCTGGTTCTTTTTCTTCTTGCTCTTTTTGTTCTTTTTCTATTTTACTTTTGATCTTTTTATCAAATGAATTTAGAATTTTAATTACTGTAAATATACAAAAAGCAACAATTAGAAAATCCACTACATTTTGAATGAATAAACCATATTTTATAGAAGCTCCATGGAATGTAATTGATAGTCCAGAAAAATCAACACCACCTAAAATAACTCCTATAATAGGCATTATGATGTTATCTACTAAACTAGAAACTATTTTACTAAAAGCTCCACCTATAATAACACCTACAGCTAAGTCTACTACATTTCCTTTTGATATAAACTGTTTAAACTCGTCTAAAAATTTTTTCATATATACTCCTTACTTTACTTTTTCTTTTTTTAACTCTTTTAAAGCCTGAGCTAATTGATCAGGGCATGATGTCTTTCTATTTCTACAATCAATACCTTCCAATTTATTTATTACTTCATCTATAGTTTTTCCTTTACATAATATAGAAACTCCCATAGTATTACCTGGACAACCGCCAATAAATTTTACATCTTTTATTACATCATTCTCATCACAACTTACAATAATCTTTGATGAGCATACACCTTTTGGTGTAAATTCTATCTTTGCCACTATATCACCTCTTACTGTATTATACCAAATCAAATTAATAAAAATCAAATTTTTATTAACTTCTTTGAGAAAGCTTTTTTAATTTTAGTTATCTTTTATTTGAATAATTTTTTTTGATACTTAAAAAACAGGTCATATAATTAATTATGCCCTGCTTTCTAAATATTATTTTGTCAATACTTCACAGACTAAATTACTAATCTCGGTTGGATTTTCAACGCTTAAACCTTCAATAAGTCTTGCTTGAGCATATAATATTTTAGTATATTTTTCTAATGTTTCATAATCTTTTGCTTTATATAATTTCTCAAGTTTCTTACTAATTTCGTGACTCTCATTTATTTCCATAACAACATCGGCTTTGATATTTTGATTATTTGGCATAGCATTTAATACTTTTTCCATTTCTACTGATACCTCACCCTTAGTAGTTAAACATACTGGATGGTTTTTTAATCTATGTGTAAATTGGACATTTGATACTTTATCTGACAAGTACTCTTTCATTTTTGTAAACATGTCTTTATTACTCTCATTGGCTTTTTGTAATGATTCTTTTTCCTCTTCTGTATCTAAATCCATCTTTTCATCAGCAACGTTAATAAACTTTTTACCTTCATATTCTTGAAGTGATTTAATTACAAATTCATCCATATAATCTGTTAGATATAGGATTTCATAATCTTTATCTTTTACAGATTCTACTTGTGGAAGTAAATCTATTTTATCAATACTTTCACCACAAGCATAATAAATGTTTTTTTGGTCTTCTTTCATGTTAGCAACATATTCTTTTAAGGTTACTAATTTTTTCTCTTTTGATGATGTATATAGTAGTAGATCTTGTAAGATATCTTTTTTCATGCCATAACTACTATAAATTCCATATTTTAGTTGCATTCCAAAGTCTTTGAAGAATTTTTCATAATCTTTTCGATCCTCTTTTAGCATATTTTCTAGTTCTTTTCTAATTTTTGTTTCAAGACTTTTTGCAATTAACTCTATTTGATAATTTTCTTGTAGTGTTTCTCTTGAGATATTTAAAGATATATCTTCGCTATCAACTAAACCTTTTACAAAGCTAAAGTAATCTGGAAGTAACTCACTACATTTATCCATAATCATGACACCTTTTGAATATAGTTGAAGTCCCTTTTCATAATCTTTACTATAATAGTCAAATGGAGCATGAGATGGGATAAATAAAAGACTTGTATAACTGCATCTTCCCTCTACTTCACTTCTTACTACACGTAATGGCTTTTCATAATCATAAAATTTATCGGTATAAAAGTCATTATACTCTTCTTCTGTAACATCCTTCTTTTGTTTTTTCCAAAGTGGAATCATACTGTTAAGAGTAACATCTTCTTTTATCGTTTCTTCTTTGTCACTATCTTCTTTCTTGATTTTCTTTTCTTCCATCATCTTAATTGGGTAATGGATATAATCAGAGTATTTTTTGACTAAATTTTTAATAGTATATTCTTCTAGAAACTCTTCATAACTAACATCTTCATTGCTTTCCTTCAAATATAAAATTACTTCTGTTCCGTTATCTTTCTTGTCTGATTCTGTAATACTGTAACCATCAGCACCAGTTGATGTCCAAGTATAAGCCTTAGGACTTTCTATACTTTTACTATTTACTACAACTTTATCACTTACCATAAAGGCAGAATAGAATCCTACACCAAATTGTCCTATGACATCAATATCTTTCTTTTTATCATTATTTTCTTTAAATAATTCAGAACCACTTTTGGCAATTGTACCTAAATTATTCTCAAGTTCTTCTTCATTCATACCAATACCATTATCAGTAATAGTTAAGGTTCTATTTTCTTTATCTAAGCTTATACGAATCTCTAAATCTTCTTTTTTTACTTTGATATTCTTATCAGTTAATGACTTATAATATAGTTTATCAATAGCATCACTAGCGTTTGATATTAATTCTCTTAAGAATATTTCTTTGTTAGTATAAATTGAATTAATCATCATATCTAGTAATTTTTTAGATTCTGCTTTAAATTGTTTTTTCTTCACAAATTTCATCTCTTTCTTAAAAAATTGTTAGATAACTCTAACAATTAAATAGTAGCACTACTTTTAGCACTTGTCAATTATGAGTGCTAAAAAACTACAAATTATTTATTTTTACTTCCAGTATTTCTTCTAATAAATTAGTAAGTATATCTTTATTATCTTCTTTCATGAAAACTTCTTTAAAGGCTCGATCATACTTACATGTATAAAATTTTTTTCTTGCATATATTTTTCTCCTTGAAATGGATATAACAAAAAATTAAAAAAAGAGAAATCTAAGATTTGGTAAAATTAGGCTCAATTTCTTTTCTTTTGATTGTGTTTTTCTAAGGGAATTTGCAATAATTCACTTTCTTTAAAACATAAAAATAGCAAAATTAAAAGTTCTAACATAGGCTAGAACTCTTAATTATTTTTTTCATAATTCCAAAGGTCACGACACATATCTTCAAGAGTTTTTGTGGCAACAAAGCCTAATTCTTCCTTAGCCTTTGTTGGATCTGAATAACAAGCAGCGATATCTCCTGGACGTCTGTTTACTATTTTATAATTTACTTTAACATTATTCACCTTTTCAAAGGTATTTATTATATCTAATACGCTATATCCAGTACCGGTTGCTAGATTATAGATAAATAGACCTTTACCTTCTTTATTTAATTTTTCTAGGGCTTTAATATGTCCAATAGCTAAATCAACAACATGAATATAATCTCTTACTCCGGTACCATCTTTAGTATCATAGTCATTTCCGAAAACAGATAAACATTCTAATTTGCCACTAGCAACTTTTGAAACATATGGTAATAAATTAGCCGGAATTCCATTAGGTTCTTCACCAATAAGACCTGATGAATGGGCACCAATTGGGTTAAAATATCTAAGAATTGCAATATCAAATGTATTATCTGATTTATATAAATCCTTTAAGATTTGTTCAACGAATAGCTTTGATGTACCATATGGATTTGTGGTATTTCCTGTTTTACAATCCTCTGTTATCGGCAATACTTCTGGATCTCCATATACTGTAGCACTTGATGAAAAGACAAGTTTTTTAACATTATACTTTTTCATAGCGCTAAGTAATACTAATACCGTAGAAACATTATTTGTATAGTATTCAACTGGTTTTTCAACTGACTCACCAACTGCCTTATAAGCAGCAAAGTCGATAACTGCATCAATTTTATTTTCAGTAAATATTTTATCTAAAATATCTTCATCTATCATATTGCCTTCATAGAATGTAAAGTCTTTGCCTGTAATCTGTTTTATTTTTGAAAGATTTTCTCTTTTACTGTTAGAGAAATTATCTAAGATAACTACTTCATAACCATTATTTAATAATTCCACACATGTGTGTGATCCTATGTAACCATTTCCACCAGTTACTAATATTTTCATTTTTATCACCTAACCTTTATATAAGAATATCAAATTTATATTGATAAAACAATAGGTCCTACAAATTTCTATTTTCTTTTTAAAACTAGGGATGATTCATTCATAATATAGCCATCTATGTATAAACCATATATTTTAGGAAATATTACTCTTTTTATATGTAGAACATCTTCATAGTTTGTTTTTCTATTTAAAACAGGGTTGGCTAAGTCATCACCAAAATATTTTTTTAGCATAGCTAACTCTTCTTCCCCTAGAAAATCTTCTATTACTTTAATATCCGTACCGCTACAACTTCTTAGAAAACTTAACATTTTTATATCGGTATTTTTTAAAGCTCCTTGCGGTTTTTTAATCTTTTCATGATCATGTGCTTGGGATTTCTTTGTTCTAGTTTTTTTAGTTTTAGGTTTTGCTGTTATAATATCTTTTAGTTTTTGAAGTCCTTTTATCTCTAACTGACTAATTCTTTGATGTGTAACTTTATCTTGTGAAAGCCCAAGCTGAGGATAGATTTTTGCTATTTGATTTTGGGAATAACATTTCTGTTCAGGATTTAATCCATATCTTAATCTCAAAACCGTAGCCTCTTTAATAGGCATTTTTTTTAAAGCTTCTTCTAATTCACCTTTTTCAGTAAAATTGTTATACACTAAAATGTTGGATTTATCTTCTATAGTTTCAATTAACTCAATATCTTTATTATTGGAATCCTTAACTATTTCACTTAAGCTAATAGTATCATTTAATAGTCTTTTATACTCTAATATTTTTTCTAAGGGAACATTTAAGGTATTAGCCATTTCCTGATCACTAGGGACTCTTCCTTCTTTCTCAGTTATTTTTCTTATGGTTTTCAAATACTTTTGCATTTTTTCTACAACGGCGACTGGAATTCTAATATTTCTAGATTGATTTTTGATTGCCCTTTGAATTGACTGATTAATCCACCAAGTGGCATATGTTGCAAATTTAAACCCCATACTAGGATCAAATCTTTCAACAGCTTTCATTAAACCAATATTTCCTTCACCTATTAGATCAATAAATTCTAATCCCTTATCGATATTTTTTTTAGCTACATTTACTACTAGTTTTAGATTAGATTCTATGATTTTATCTCTTATATCTTTATCTCTAGTCTCGATATAGCTAGTTGTTAAGCTTAACTCCTCTTCTGAAGATAATAGAGGTATTTTCGATATTTCTTGTAAATAAACTTTCGCTATATCATTTATTAAGTCATTGCTTCTTGTAGGAATAATATCTATATAAGGTATACTATTGATAGTACAATAAAAACTAATATACTCTATCAAACTATCTTCCATATCTTCTTTTATAAGACTTTTTTCAAAAATACAATCTTCTTTTATTAATTGTTCAACTATAACTTTTATAGTGTCATTATTAGATAAATACATAAATAATTTGAAACGATTATTATCTTCACATTGATTAATTAAAGATGATAACTTATGGTATGAATTTTTATTATTTTTAAGTGTTTTGCAAAAAAGGTTCATCTCTTCTAAGTTGTTTTGAAAGAAATTATACAATATTAGAATGTAAATTTGTTTATATACTTCATCCTTGAAACAATCATAATTAGCGTTAGCGGTTTCTAGTTCTTTTAAATCTATTAAATTAATAATATCGCTTTTTAAAAATTTAAAGTCATTATCAATATCTTTTTCTATTTTTTGAATATATTTTTCTGTCATAAAAATCACTCCATTTATGGTATAGCACACTTAATTAAATTTTACTTTATATTTTAGCACAATTTCTTCATTTGTTAACAAAAAAATAAGAAGATAATGGTTCTTCTTATCTAATTAGCTTTGGCAACATCATTTCCATCTTCTACAACTTCTATAATTCCATGGAAATGCATATCAGCTTCTTGAGTTAAAGTGTTTTTTGATATCCAAAAACGTAATGTGTATTCTTCTTCTTTTTGAGGGCCAATTACTTTGTTAACAATAATATTGTTATCTAAATCGTCTAAATTATAAATATCACTAACTTGTCCTTTAGTATGAATTCCTACTTTAATAATATTTAATGGTATCTTGTATTCTCCACATTTATCTTTTTTATATAATTTGTTATCTTGTACTATCTTAACAGCGTATTTTACTTTAGTTGCGGTATTGTTTTTGATTGTAAATCTATAGGTACGAGATGACAAACCTACTGAGTCAGTTACAGGTGTTATTTTAGTAATCGCTACTTTTTCACCGGCTTTGTCATGAAAAGTAACTTCTAGAGATGATGAATTACTAATCTTATCTCTTTCATCTTGAAATTTATCATAAATTTTATAGGTAGAAACTAATGCCAAACCAATTATGACACTCATAAAAATGATATTTTTAATTAGCATTTTTTTTCTTGCTTGTTTATAAAGATTATAATTCATCTTAACACCTCGTTCTTTTAATATTATACCTTATTATATTTAGTAGTCAAATAAATAGTTACTTATAAAATAAACTTTACATAAATGTGTAAATTCAAATAAAGAAGAAACTACTTAATAGTTTCCTCAATAATAATTTTTATTTAATTAATTGATATTTATCCCATATACTTGCTGACAGTTTCTTCTACTATTAATTTAATATCTCTTTCGTTAAATGGTTTTCTTAAAACATCTACAATTGGATATTCATAAGCTTTGGCTACTAACTCATCAGATCCTACACCGGTAATAATAGAGACTGGTATTTTGGAAAATAAATCATTTTCTCTAAAGAATTCTAATACTTGGAATCCATTAACATTTGGCATATTTAAATCTAGAAAAACACCTACAAGTTTATTATACATTCCTTGCTGAATAACGTTCATAGCTTCTTTACCATCGCTTGCTACTAAAACCTCATATTCATTATCAAATAATTTTTGAATAAATTTTTTAATAACCTCTGAGTCATCTACAACAAGGATGGTTTTTTCTTTGATAGTATTTTCTTTAGGTTCATCAATTACCTCTACAGTTTCTGCCTCGTTACCAAGGTAGACTTTGGCTATATTTAGAGCTCTTAATGTTTCTTTTTCTAATTCAGGGAAATGTTCACTGATATAAAACATATTATTTTCTTTACTCTTCATTTCTTGATCAAGAGCAAGTTCTGCTAATCTAGTGAATCCAAAATACTTAGAGTCACTTTTTAAAGCGTGGACTTCTATTGCATAATTAGCCATATCTCCACTTTCTTTAAAAGTTCTTAATTTAGCTAGTTTTTCAGATGCATCTGTTACAAAGTCTTGAATGCTAGCATTATATGTTTCAATATCTCCAAAAAGTTCTAAGCTTTTTTCTACGTCTACTCCATTATTTAGTAGATAATTTACATCATTCATTTTTTCACCTTCTCTATTTAGATTATATTATTATTACAAGTATTTAGCAAGAATTTTGTCTAGTTCTTCTTTTTCTATCGGTTTAGCAAGATAATCATCAAATCCTTTTGCTATATATTGCTCACGCATTCCAGATAAAGCGTTTGCGGTTAAAGCAACTGTTGGAATGTTATAATTAGGTAACTCTTTTAACTTTTGTAATGTTTGAACTCCACTCATTTTTGGCATCATGTCATCTAGTAATAACAAATCATAGTGAGCCCCAGATTTTATTTTTTCAATACAATCTATACCGCTGGTTAATTCATCTATTTCAAAGTTATAATGCGATAAAAGCCTTAGGGCAACCTTTAGATTTAATTTATTATCATCGACAATAAGGAGACGTTTTTTAGTATTTCCATCTGTTCCTTCAGCATCTAAAAATTCAACTGTATCTATTTTTTTCTTAGGTTGTATTTTAGGTTCTAGACTTGTTTTTCCTTCCACTATAACTTGGTCAATTGCTACTGTAAATTTAGATTCTTCTCCATATTCACTTTGAACAACGATAGTTCCATTCATTAATTCTACTAATTTTTTAGTTATTGCCATACCAAGTCCAGTTCCTTCTATGGTAATATTTTTTTCTTCATCAAAACGTTCAAATTTTGTAAATAATTTATCAATTTTGTCTTTAGCTATACCAATTCCTGTATCTTCTACCGAAATAATTAAACGACAAACACCATCTTTTTGAACGGAATCTACTTTAAACTCAATATATCCTTCATTAGTATATTTTGCAGCATTAGTTAAGATGTTTAAAACTATTTGTTTTAGTCTGACATGGTCACCATATAGAACTGGTGGAATAGTAGGATCAATTACACTCCTAAATTCTATAGGTTTATCGCCAATACGTGATTTAGTTAAAATTATTAATTCATCAAATACCTTACCAATTTCATATTCTTTCTTTACAATTTCTAGTTTATTAGCTTCTATTTTAGAAATATCTAATATTCCATTAACTATCTCTAAAAGACTGTTTGAAGCCATCATAATATCGCGAATATCTTCTTTTGCTGATTCTGGAATATCTTCTTCGTCTTGTAAAGCTTGGCTGAAACCAGTAATAGCATTAAGAGGAGTACGTATTTCATGAGACATATTAGCAAGGAACTCTGATTTAGCATTATTAGCCTTTTCTGCCTGTGCTTTAGCAATATTTAATTCTTCTATCATTTTTATATCAGGGTTTTCTATTGTAAAATACATCAAAATTGTTACGAATGTTTCTGTTGCAGTAACTATTAATATTTGTGGATTAAGCATTTGAATTCCAACACCTGCTAATCCTACAACAATGTACGCAAATAATGGTGCATATTTAATTTTTTTAATTCTTTTAAAATTAAGTAACATAGATATTACAGCTATTAAAGTATATATACCTCCAACAATGTAAGAGGCACTAGCACTTGGTCCATATGTGTAAAATACATTGTTTTCTAAATGGGCATATAATGGTAGCGCTAATATTAGAGTAGCTGAAATAATTGTTATTACTGAAACTATTTTTTTTAGTCTATCATGATATTTCTCATCCAAGGAAATTGTTAATATATAATATGTAAATGTTGTAATCCAACATAAGAGATATAACATGTAAACTTTGTTTATAATGAAAAACAATGCATTATGGATTCCTAACCTAGCCATTGTTACACTACTCATATCAATGATAATTCCTATCAAGTTAATTATTATTAATAATGAATATATTTTATTTTCTTTTGTTTTTATTCTTTCTTTATGAAAGTAAATTATTGTTACTAACAGGTTGTAAAATAAACTGCTAATTAAAAAATATAAACTACTCATCAAAACACCTCTATTCTTCTTCATTATAGCATAATTAAAAAACCACTTCAATAATTTACTTTTATATAATGCATATATAAATTAAAAAAATCAAAGTATGTTACTTTGATTTTTAGCTATTTTTACTTTATCAATTTTTTGGTTTCTTCTTTCTCATAATCAATGTTTTCTTGTTTTAATTTACCTATAGTTTGTTTTAAGTATTCCGTTTTTTCTAGGATATCATCTGTTGGTAAAACATAGAAAGGTTCACCAAATCTAACACATAATGTACCATCTTTTTTCTTATAGTGGTCATTAACTGCTACCGGTACAATTGGGCAACCTGTAATCTGAGCTGTTGAAACGGCACCAGGGTGAAATTCTAATAAGAAATCCTCATTTCTATTTGTTCTACCTTCAGGGAATATACCTATGTTGCCATCATGCAATAATATTTTTTTCAATTCATCATTTGCTCTTGCACGATCATTTTTATCATTTCTATCTACAGGGATAACTCCAGTTTTCATATAAAAGTTTCCTCTTTTTAAAGCTAACATCTTTGTAGCTGTTAAGAAATGAATTGCTTGATCATCATTTAATGCTGCAATTATAGGAAACTGATCATAATAGTTGTTATGATTAGACGCTATAATATATCCATTATTACTAGGTATAAACTCCTTATTAAATACCATTGGTTTGAATGCTAAATTAAACATTTTTTTACCTATTTTAACGCATTTTAAATAAGTTTTTTCTTCCTTCTTTATTCTTTCATCATCATATGGTAATGTTTGATAATATTTCTTTAAATTTTTGAAATATTCTATTTTTTCTTCTGTAGTTAAATCTTCTATTTCCTCTGGAGTTTTCTTTATAAATGATGTTTTTTGTGATAATATTTGAATTTGATGGTAGATTTCATTAAAGTTATGAACTCTTGTAATATTTTTTCCTAAACAATCTTGATTATATAGGGCATCATAGCATAATACATTTGTTATCTTACTTGCTTCATTAATATTTTCTCTTTTATCATCTATAAGGACATCTATTTGATTATTTTTGATTGCCTCTAGTTTATCAACTTCGCTACCTTTTTCATTACAATAGATTATCTTTTCATATGGGATATTATTCTTCTTTAACCAATCTATTAACATTTTTCTAAATAATGCTCCTACAAAACCTTTTTCTAATGTATGAACTCTACCTGTTACTATGTAGATTTCATGTCCTTCCTCATGTAGCTTGTTTAAAGTAATTGAGGCATCTTTTCTCATTGGTTCTTTTATACAATAATCAAATATATATTTTGTCCAAAATTTATTTCTTTCTTTATGTGAAACATTAAATATTTCTTCCACGTCATATTCATCTAATTTTAAGTTTTCTTCTGGAATATTTTTAAAATACTTCTTTCCTCTTGTTAATTGATATTTTTCAATATCTGTAAATACTCCATCAACATCAAATGCTATTCTCATTTCAATTATCTCCTTTTTACCTTAACTTTGTCTTCTTCTGATAATTTTTCTAAAGCTTTATAATCAGTTTTTCCGACTTTAGTAGTTGGAAATTCAGATACTTGTACAAACTTAAATGGTTGGTGATGCATATCTAGATTTTGTCTACATACACTACTAATTTCTTCAATTAATTTTTCATCTAGTTGTTCACCTGGTTTTAAAATTAAGTATGCTTGTGGTACTTTTATATCTTTATATGGATGATTTATACCAACAACAGCACATTGCTCTACTTTATTATTTGTTTCAATAATTTTTTCAATTCTTGGTGGATAAATATTAAATCCTCCTGATACATACATTCTAGATAGCCTATCAGTATAATATATTAAACCATCTTTTGTCATGTATCCAGAATCACCGGTATGATACCATAATTTGCCATCTGCATGTACTCTTAAAGCATGGGCTGTTTCTTCTTTATTATTTAAATATCCCTTCATGATTGTTGGACCAGAAATACAGATTTCTCCTTCTTGATAGTAATCAAGTTCTTCTTCTGTTTCAGGTTTAACAATTTTAAAATCATTACATATTAGTGGGATACCAATACTTCCGATTTCGTTGCAGTTATCATCTGATAAAGTAGTTCCGGCAACCGCTTCGGTAGAACCATAACCCTTCTTTAATTTATAGTAACAGTTATGTTGTTCAAAGAATTTGTTAATTTCCTCTTCAAGGCCATCCTTCATATTTTCTCCACCTGAAACGATGTATTTCATAAATGATAAGTCCATGCCTTGTATCTTTTTATCATTCATAAGAGCTTTCCAAAGTTTTGGAACTCCAAATACATGGTTTGGTTTATACTTACTCATTAACTTGTAAAATTCTTTTGAATCGAATTTAGGTATTAAGATAGTTGTTATACCATATGAAAGTGGCATATGTACTGAACTACATAATCCAAATCCATGGAACACTGGCATAATAGTTAACATTTTATCGCCTGCTCCAAAGTGTTTAGCTGTTGCTTTTTGTTGGAATACCATTCTATTGAAATTATTATTGGATAATTCAACACCTTTAGGGAATCCAGAAGTTCCACCAGTATACATTATTACGGCAGTGTCATTTCCTGATGTTTTCACATCAGGCAAATTTTTTATTTTTTTAGATTGTTTAGCAAAAGTATCAAGAGATACATACTTATTATCTTCACTGTAATTAATTGTTTTTCCACATTTTGCTTTATAACCAAGTTTTAATGGAAGTGGCATTGAGTCCCCAGCTGATACAACAACAATCTTTTGAGCAGTAATATCAGCAGCAATTGGATCAACTTCTTTAAAAGCATTATCAACCATTACTAATAATTTAGACTTAGTATCATTAATAGCTAACTTTATTTCATTTCCACTTTTTAAAGGGTGAACCATATTAGCAATTGCACCAATTTTATTTAAAGCATAAAACATATATACAGCTTCTGGAACATTAGGTAAACATAAAGTTACAATGTCTCCTTTTTTAATTCCCTCAGCAGTAAAAGCTTTAGCATACTTTTCAATATTATTAAATAGCTCTTTATATGATATTTTGTTATTAAAATAATTAATAGCAATCATGTTAGAGTATTTTTTAGTACTATCTTTTAAATATTCATAAATACTTGTAGTTGGTAATTCAATATTTCTACTTTCATAGTCATAATATTTTAGCCAAGGTCTATCAATAGATGCTTTTCCAGATTTTACTGTAATTAATTCTTGATCTTTTCTATCAGCTTCTTCTTTCATAATTTCAAGTTCAAATTCTTTTACAGCGGAATATGCCTCATTAATTGAACAAATTCTTTTTACATTATTGGCATTAGTAAACTGATAATCCATATTATATTCAGTATTCATACATACTACTTTTGTTAACTTACTTAACTCTTCAATATTTTTAGAATTATCTTCCAACATTATATCTATTTTATTATCTTTTATAGCGGCTGTTTTATCTTCATTACAATAAATTATTTTATCTGTTTCTATACCATTATGTTTTAACCACTGTTCAACTGTATATCGCATTAATTTTCCAAGTTTAGTATCTTGGTCTGTATATTTACGTGATGTAATAATTATTATTTCATCATCATTATTGTGAGCATTTTTGGTAAATTTGTCTGAACCATTACGCATTTTACCAAGGACACAATATTTCATGTAGTTTTTCTTCCAAAAGGCTTTTTCTTCTTCATCACTACATTCAAACATATCCTTTACGTCAAGGACTTTTGTATTAACTGGTTCTCTACCAAAAAACTTTTTCCCTTCTTCTATTTGAAATTTTGCAATATCAGTTAAAGTTCCATCTATATCCACACCGATTCTCATAATTGTTTCCCCCTTTTTACAACTACTACTCCATGTAAATTTGAACATATTTTAGCACAAATGTAGTATTTTGTCAAGTTTTTTGTTGATTTTAGGAAGATATAGAAGTTAGTCTGTCTCTCTTTGAACTAGGTGAAAGGATGTATTTTGTTCATTTCTTAAATATGGAATTATACATTTAGGCCTAATATCATAGTCTGTTAGTTTTTGTAATTCCATCCATTTAAAATGGTGATTTATAATAATTCCATTATCGTTTTCTATTAAATCAAAGTTTTCTAGAGGTATTTCATCTTCTGTCGTACCTAGATAATAAAAATCTATTCCATGTGTTTTTTCTTGGTTAGCATTGATAAAGAAATTCTCTACTATTCCTAAATATCTATCAATTTTAAAATTTACCCCTACTTCTTCTTTTATTTCTCTAATTATAGCCGAGCTACTATCTTCTCCTATTTCAACATATCCTCCAGGTAATGTAAAATAAGATGTATCTCTATATTGTTCAACTAAAATCTTATTGTCTTTCATGATTATTCCTGATGTTCTAACTTTAAATAGGTGACTATTTTTCTTTATTTTTATATCCATTTTTATACCTCTATTTTTTCTTCGTGATAAATATTTTTATCATCATAATAACAAAGATAAGCATCATTGTTTAAGCTTTTAATAAAGTGTTTTTTGTCATTTTCTATTGCCATAGCAACACCGTTTGGTAAGCACAAAACTTTTTTTGTTTGACCTTTTAAATCTTCTTTTAATTCACTTGCTCTGTCGCTTTCATTTTCATAGTGTGGGCAAAAAGAAATATCTAAATAGTTTAGGCCATCTATAAAACAGTATTTGTTGCTTTCATTTCTTAGCTTTAAGGAATCTGAATATCCCTCTTTACATAACATAATAGCACCAGCGGACATTCCCGCAATTACTTTATCACTATCAATAGCTTTTTGTAATAAAGGTATTAAATCATATTCCTTTAAGGTATCTACAAGTTTTATTGTATCTCCTCCACAAAAATAAATTATATCAGCTGTGTTTATTTTATTTTCTACTATATCCCTATTGTTGATAATATTTTTCTTTTTTAAATAGGCACAGTTACAACCTAGATCTTTATATATTAGCTTCACAGTATCATAATATGAATCTGAAAAACTACTAGCAAGTCCTACAAACAATAAATTAGGATGCTCTTTAGTAGTCATCTTTACTATTTCTTCATCTATTTCTTTTGTCTCATAAGGCGTATTTCCTCTTCCAATATTTCCGCCACCAATTAATACAATTTTACTCATTTTAAAACCTCTTTTCCTTTTTAATATAACATATTTTTTTGACTATTAATTATTTTTTTCTTACTTTAATTATATCATCGCTTTCTATTTCACCAATTAATAAACTTGATGCGGGATTGTGTAACTTATTATTTTTAATTACCTCTTTTTCTGAATAGTTAGCATAACAATATTTGCAGAAGTGAAGACAAGTATTATAAGCTCCGACATCAACCATTTCGACGCAGTCACAGTAAGGGGTTTTGCGCGATGTCCATTTTTTCATTTTTGTTAAACCCGTTAATTTGAATACCATATTAGGAGTTAAGCAATCACTTTTGATAAAACCATATTGAACTAAATTTTGTTTTTCAGCGCAAGTTTGTACTGTTATATTATGCTTTTTAGCAATATTTGAAAAAGATGTTCCAATTATTTCATAATCTTCTTCATTAGGTTCTCTTATATTTAGAATTTTACTATTATTTTTAACATTTTTATACTCATCAATAAAAGAAACTATTATATGATTTATATAGCCATCTAATTGTTCACATAACCTTTCAAAACATTTCAAATGATAATTTAAATCATATTTAGGACTTAAAAATATGGGATCATATCTAACCACTGTATATTCTTTACCAACTATAGATGATATTTTTTTAACAGCGGCAATTATTAATTTTTTATCTATAACATTTGGTTCAATATCTTTTTTATATGGAGTAATGGTAATATGAAAAACCATAGGTATTTTTATTTCATTTAAGTGGTCTAATATAGGAAGGGGATTCTTAGTACAAAAAACAATTAAATCAACATCTTTAAAATAAATTCTACTTACTTGTTTTTTATAAAATGGATTTCTAACATCCAAAAAACCTTCATGGTATCTATTTATAAACCATGAAGTATAAAAAGCAACTATATCTGTTCTACCACTAACATTTAAAATCATAACTATACTTTCCTAAATACTATAATAGGAGAAAGCTATTTTCTTAGTCAAGGCATTTTTACATATACTCTTTTAATTTTTCGATTTCTTCTTGTTGGAACTTTAAAAATTCCTTGGCTAAAGATAAAATATCTTCATTTACAACCTCTTTATAATTATCTATTTTTGTTTCCATATCAACTACTCCCATAGTAATACCTTGGGTTAACATATGAGCAATACTTGCATCACTATTATCACTATTAACTTCTTTTTTTATACCCATAGATGACGCTATTTTCGCAGTTAATTTATTTTTTTCTAAGTCATACCCATTCTTTTTGATGAGTTTTTTACTTTCCTTTTTAAAATGTTCATAAGACTCTAATTCTTCTTTAAGAACCTTCTTGATTTTGTTTTCTTTTTCTTCTAATTCTTCTTGTAATTTAGTTAAACTATGTACTCCCATTTCAGCATTTTTATAAATATACTCTAATAATTCTATATTTTCATCCATATTATTCATCCTTTCTTTTTTAATATGAATACTTTTTATACTTTTATACATATCTATTTAGTTTAATCATATTTTTTTATTAAAACTATAAAATATTATAGGTGATATCATGCGTAAAAAATATGATAAGATTCTCTTGTTAGCGGTTCTTGCTTTATTGGTATTTGGAGTAATTATGATTTATTCTGCTTCTAGTGTTTGGGCTGAATATAAGTTTAATGATAGTTTTCATTATGTAAAACAACAAGCACTTTTTATTGTGATTGGTTTAATTTTAATGAATATTGTAGGAAAGCTTAATTATAAATTTTATTATGAAAAGGCTAACCTAATTATTACTATCTGTTTGATTTTATTAATTTTAGTTATAATTCCTGGAATTGGTAGTATTAGAAATGGGAGTCGTAGTTGGTTTGGTATTGGTCCTTTTGGGATACAGCCAAGTGAGTTTGCTAAACTGGGGTTAATTATTTTTACGAGTAAATATTTATGTCGTAGCAACAAATTTCTTAAAAGCTATAAAACAGGAGTTTTTCCCATTCTTGGAATTGTATTCTTATTTTTCGGTTTAATAATGTTACAACCAGATTTAGGAACAGGAGTAATATTAACGGTTTCAATTATTGCTTTGTTGTTTGTGGCAGGCGTTAATATGAAATTCTTTTTTGGAATGGGCGCGATTGGATTAGTAGGAATTATTGTTTTGATTTTAATTGCTCCCTATAGAATGGATAGAATTACTTCATTCGTTAATCCATGGAAAGATCCTCTTGGCACAGGATTTCAGATTATTCAAAGTCTTTACGCTATTGGACCGGGTGGACTTTTAGGAAGAGGATTTGGAAATAGTATTCAAAAACATTTTTATCTTCCAGAGCCGCAAACAGATTTTATTTTTTCTATTATCACAGAAGAGTTTGGAATTGTAGGAGCATTTATTGTTATTGGTCTTTTTATAGTAATACTCCAGAGAGGAATAAAAATTTCTTTAGAAGCTAGAGATCAGTTTTCAAAATATTTAGCTTTTGGTATGACTTTTCAGATTATTTTTCAGGCAATGTTAAATTTGATGGTTGTATCGGGGATGATTCCTGTTACTGGTGTTACCCTTCCCTTCCTCTCATATGGCGGAAGTAGTTTGTTAATCACGATGATAAGTATTGGAATTTTACTAAATATTTCTAAAAATAATAATTAATAATACATCTTTATAAAATAAAGGTATTTTTTATGAAACAGTTGAAAAAAAGTGCTTATTGTGTTATAATAGCAGTCACTTAAGGGAGATTTATTATGAGTAATTTGGAATATCAATACCAATGTGGTGGATGTGTTTATTATGATTTTCAAGGAGACTATAAAAAAGGATATTGTAGTTGGTATAGATCATACTATTATCCAGGAGATAATTGTTCTCATCAAAAACCTGTAAATGCTACTAGCGGTTGTTATATAACTACTATTGTTTGTGATGTACTGGGGCTAGATGATGATTGTTCTTTATTAAATAATTTAAGATCATTTAGAGATAATATTTTACAAAAGGATGCTAAGTTTACTCCTCTTCTTATGGAGTATGATTCTATAGGACCAGAGATTGCTTTGTTAATTAAAAAGGATTATGAAGAATCAAAAGATGATACATTATGGAAAAAATATTATGATACATATTTAGTAAGTACTGAACAATTAGTAAAAGAAAATAATTATGATGGTGCGATTAATAAATATGTTGAAATGGTACAAGTTTTAAAATCTTATTTTGGTCTTGATAAAGTAACTTCTAGAAATATAGCTCAGTATGACTTTAGTAATGGAGGTCATGGTAAGATTATGACAAAAAAGAATGGTAATATCTAAATTACACATTCTTTTTCTTTTTTATTATCATATATGTTGTAATACCTAAACCACTGATTATAAGAAGCATTCCAACTATATAGAGATTTCTATTAATTATTAATTTAGTATTTGGAACACTTACTAAAGTTGAAATAGTAATTTTACAACTTCCTATATTTCCAACGTTGTCTTTTGCAAAAGCTTCATATTTAACATAGGCTTTATAAGTGTTATTTGTTGTTATAATCTTTTTCTTATTTTCATCAAAGTCTTTTTCATTTAAAGAATATTGTAAGTTATTAGTTGAAGTTTCATCAGTACCATTTATTTTTAGAGTTATATTTTTATTAGTAATCTTGGTAATATTTTTTTCTATTTTACATTCTGGATTGGTATTATCAAAAATATATGGTCCAAATTGGTGATAGGCTTTTCCATCTAGTGTTACTACATTACCACTACTTTGTGAATTAATACCAGCCTCATCGCTTATTTGTCTTACATATAGATATCTTATACCTGTTAAAGATGTTCCGATGTTAAATTCCTTCTTATTTACATATTCCTTAAATTTTCCCCCTGTAAGAGTAGTGCTTGATGCTGATAAGTAATATTCATATTTATTTGTTTGATCTAAACCATTTGTTCCATTGGTAATACTAGTATGATTAAGACTAAAATTTTATAATCAATCTTTTGTAATTTTTCTCTCATAACACTCACCCTATTATTAAGTTAATTATACTCATATTAAAGTTTTTTTTGCAATAAAAAAGACTTAAACATCTTTAAGTTTAAATCTTATAACCATACTCCAAAGATAATTCCACTCATCGCTAATACAAGTCCTGCTATCCAAAAGGTTTTGACAATGTCTGGCTCTTTCCAACCTAGTTTTTCAAAGTGATGGTGAAGTGGCGACATTAGGAATACTTTTTTATGAAAGAAAACTACTGAGATAGTTTGAATAATTACAGAGAATGTTTCAATAACAAATACTCCCGCTACTACTACAAGAGTTAATTCTCGATGGGTAATAATAGCGATTGCTCCCATCGCACCACCTAAAGCTAAGCTTCCGGTGTCTCCCATAATGACCTTAGCTGGATAAGAGTTGAATACTAAAAAGCCTAAAATACTTCCTGATAAAATTAATGAGAAAATACCAATTTCTTCATAACCTACAATAAGTGATATTAGTGCAAAAGCAATATATGCTATAGCTGATAGGCCACCTGCAAGGCCATCTAGACCATCTGTTAAATTTACAGCATTTGAGGATGCGACTAGAACAAAAAGAATAAATAATCCATATAGCCATCCTAATTCTAGGTCAATATGAAGGGTTCCAATTGTTAATGATGTTTGACCACCATTCTTCATATATATATAGAAGAAAATCACGGATATTATTACTTGCATAAATAATTTTTGATATGTTGTTAAACCTTCATTTCCTTTTTTGCGAAGGGAAAGAAAGTCATCTATAAATCCTATAAGTCCAAACCCTAAAAAGGAAAGTAAAACAATCAAAAGGTTGGATGTATAGTCAATCTTATTTGTAATTATTAAAAGCAAAATAGTAATTGTGGTAGATAATATAAAAATTAAACCACCCATTGTTGGGGTTCCCTCTTTTTGCTTGTGAGCACTTGCTAAAAATACACTAACATGTTGCCCAGCATGCATTTTTTTTAGTTTTGGTATTAAAATTAGGCCGATAAATGTTGAGGCTAAAAAACCTATCATGACGGCAAAAACTGATTTTGTTAACAATAGCATATTTTATTTCTCCATTCGTCTCCAGTATTATAGCACACATTAGTAATTATTTGTGTTAGTTTACTAATTATTATACACAATTTTACAGGTGTTTGTTTCATATTTATATTTATTACATAAAAAAATAAATAGAACTAATTTTACAAAAGTTCTATTTATTCGACTTGCTATATTACTTTAATAGTAGTCTAACGACAGTTTTTTCCTCAACCCTTGTGCCAGCTTCAGGAGACTGACTAACTACTTTATCGCCTGTTCCAGCATATTCAACGGTAAAGTTTTCTAAAGCCTTTTTGGCTTCTTTCTTTGTCATTCCAACAACATTTGGCACTTCATATATGGTTTTATCACTCCACTCCTTTTCCTTTTCTATTTGACTGTCTTGTTTTTTAATATCCAGAGCTTCGATAATGTCTAAAAGAATTCGTCTTGCGATAGGTGTGGTTGTATAACTTGATAACATTGCAGTATGTTTAGGATTATCAATTGCAAGATATAGTACTGCTTCTGGATTGTTTGATGGAACAACAGCCATAAATGACATAATGTAATTATTTACTAGGTAAACGCCATTTTCTACTTTTTGTGCAGTTCCTGTTTTTCCACCAATACGGTATCCGTCAATATATGCAGCCTTTCCTCCACCTTTGGCAACAACATTTTCTAATGCTCTGCGCATTGTATTAGAAGTTTCTTTACTAATAGTTTGACGAATGAATTTCTTGCTATTCTTCTTAATAATGTTACCCGTTTCTTTTTCTGAGATACTTTTTAATATGTATGGTTGATATAGTTTTCCCCCATTGACAACAGCGGATACCGCTGTTACTTGTTGAATTGGAGTTACACTTATTCCCTGACCAAAAGCAGTAGTTGCTAGCTCTACATTACCTACCTTTGATAGAGGGAAAATGATTCCCTTACCTTCTCCGCTTAAATCTACACCTGTTTTGGCACCAAAACCAAATTTATCCAAATAAGAAAACAACCTGTCTTTACCAAGTAGTTGACCCATTTTTACAAATCCTGGATTACAAGAATTTTGTAATACTTCCATAAAAGTTTGCTGACCGTGTCCTCCAGCCTTCCAACATTTTATTTTTGCCGTATCAACCTTAACAGAACCACTATCATAGAAAAGATCATTATCTAAATCTACTACTTTTTCTTCTACTGCAGCGGATGTAGTAATAATTTTTTGAGTAGACCCTGGCTCATACGTTGCCCAAATTGGCAGGTTACGACTTAAGACTTGTTGATTATAGTTTTGATAATTATTAGGGTCATAATCAGGTCTACTACCCATGCCATATATTTCACCTGTATTCGGATTCATAACAATAGCTAGGGCCATATCTGGTTCAAACATATCTACAATATTGTTGAGTTCTCTTTCAATAGATTTTTGAATATTTATATCTATTGTTAATTGTAAGTTCATGCCATCCTGGGGTTCTAGATATACATCTGATAAATTTAACTTGTTTCCCTTAGCGTCAGAAAAATATTTAATAGCGCCACTTTCCCCTGTTAAGTATTTATCATATTGTAGTTCTAATCCTGATAGGCCCTGATTATCAATACCAACATAGCCTAGAGTATGAGATAATAAATTTCCGTAGGGATAATAACGTTTTGACTCTTTTACTAAATATACTCCTGGTAATTTTAAATTAGATATTTTATCAGCAATTTCATAACTTAGTCTTCTTCCCTCAGGATGAACTCTTTCAATGGATGTTTTCTTATTAACATGTTTATACATTTCATCATAGCTCACATTTAATATTTGCGCTAACTTGGTGGTAGTATCTTTTTTATCTTTAATTTGATTTGGAACTAAAACAAGGGATGTAGTTGTTAAGTTATCGGCTAAAACCACTCCATTTCTATCAAGAATTAATCCCCTATTAGCTTCTACTGGTAAATCTCTACTCCATAAATCTTTTGATAGAGAATAAAGTTTTTTGTATTCAAATACTTGAACGTAAAACACTTTAATAATTATTAGTAATAATAGGGAAACAAAAATTAATAATAATACTTTCATTCTACTATTTATTTTTTTGAAAAACATTATAACACCTCAATTATTTATATGTGTCTAAATTAGAATTAATAGTAAAATAATTAATTATTAGTAATTATATTTTTTTGTATGTTATAATAAATTTTATATCTAATTTTCGATTATCCGCATAAACACTATACTTTCAAGTATTT